>Ga0208373_1000424_pt1 | contig 74575 bp, 97 predicted proteins | sample RifOxyC2_FD_184036 | JGI IMG/M metagenome (GOLD analysis project Ga0208373, IMG submission 184036) | Soil microbial communities from Rifle, Colorado - Rifle Oxygen_injection C2 (SPAdes) | ecosystem: Environmental > Terrestrial > Deep subsurface > Rock core/Sediment | place: Rifle, Colorado...
GTTGAACTTCATTACATTCCGATAGAGTATTTAGCCAAAGCTTATCAGTATTCTCTTCCTTCACTTATTATTATAGAATCTAGGGTTTATAAAACATGGCATTTAATTTTGCGGTAAGCTCTAAAGATTGTTAAAACCCAATCTTTGACCAGACTAATTATCTTAGAGGGTATAATTATCAAGTCAGGGGTATGATTGTGATAGATAATATTATTGTTTTTATTTAATTTAATAATAGATATTCTGGTTTATCCTATGGACTGGCATAATCCTGTTATATCTGGAGTTATATAAACTTCTAACAAAGCGGAAATAAACAGCACAACAACAGCTAGAATTATCAAATTGAGCGAATCCTGAAGAGTTTCCCAGAATCTTTCTGTTCCCCATTCGTGTTTTATTGCTGCAACTGAAATTAAACCGCCGGCGAGAGCAACAATAAAGTATGAACCTATTTCTGGGATTCCGTGTGGGAGGTATCTACAAAGACCGAGGCCAAAATCAGATAGCTGAGATTTTGTGAAAATTCCTATTGCTGCGGCAATTACTGAAGCGTTCCAGGCTAGAATGAAAATAACCCCTGCACCCATAATTAGAGAAAATGCGAGGGAAAACAAAAGAACGTACATGTTATTTGTAAAAATTAAAAACAGCCTTTCCGGACCTGTGACGTAACCAACTATGAATGTATCTGAACCCTTTAGTCCATATTGCTTAATACAATTAGAGAATTCTGTTGGTCTGTTTATTGTGCAGTATGTTTCTATCTGTGCTCTGAATGTTTCTGCTGAACTTGGAAGCACAATGTACCAGAAGGATAGAGCAACTAGAAAACCAAGGAAAAGCCACAAAAAGACCCAAATGGCATGACTGTGCTCTCTTAGAAGATTGAATGTGCCTCTGTTCTCGGTGATTTTTCTTTCTTCTAATTTTATAGTATAATAAACAAAAGGCATTGAAAACATTACCATAAAGATAACTATGAGCAGGCCAGAATACCTAGAAAGGACTGCGTCTCCTGAAAATACCCATCTTACTAAAAATAATGCGATGGATGCATAAAACAATCCGACAAAAAACATCTCCCAGGGCCTTCTTTCGGCTTTGACTGGGTTTATTAGCATTTCTAACATTTGTATATTTATCCTCTTCCTTTAAATTGATAGTTGATAGAGGTTTAAATATTTAAACATATGGAGAGTTTTTGATTATTTGTGTGAAATCGGAGAAAGAAATTATGAAGTAAAATATAAAATAGATATATTATAATCTGTTTAAGTTCATCTTGGATGAAATTTAATATTGGGAGATAATTATCATTAATTGAACAAGAGTGTTAATTGCAGAAAGTATATTTATCGTATGTAACTTCAGAAGGCTGAGTAGACGCGGTGAGATATAAGATTTAAATATAATCTATTCCTATAATAATCTATGAAGGGGGTAAAATTAAATTCTATTCTTAGGAAAGGAAAGGGAATGTTTCTTGCGTATGACCAGGGGATGGAACATGGTCCTGTCGAATTTAATGATAAAAATGTTTCTCCTGAAAGTATAATTGAAATTGCTAAAAAAGGAAAATATACTGGAATAATTGTGGGAAAGGGAATTGCAGAGAAATATCAAAAGGAAATAATGAAATCTGGAGTGCCTTTGATAATAAAACTAAATGGAAAGACTAATTTGTATAGGGGGGAGCCAATGTCTGAGCAGCTTTGCACAGTAAAGGAAGCTTTGGCATTGAATGCTAAGGCAGTGGGATATACAATTTATCTTGGCTCTGCATATGAACACCAGATGCTTAAAGAATTTGAAAATATTGAAAGAGACGCGCATGCAAAAGGAATTCCGGTGATTGCATGGGTTTATCCTAAACACGGATTAAATGGAAAAGGAATAATGGCCTATGCAGCGCGTGTTGCTCTGGAAATTGGAGCCGATATTGCTAAAATTAAATTAACTGATATAAAAGATTTGAAGTGGGCTGTTAAATCTGCTGGGAAGTGCAAGATAGTTGTTGCTGGTGGAGAAAAAATGCCTGAAAAGGCATTTTTGGATGAGTCTAGGATTATTATGAAGTCTGGAGTTTCAGGAATGGCAGTTGGAAGAAATATTTGGAAAGCTGAGGAGCCAGTTTTGTTGTCTGGGAAGTTGAGGAAAATTATATTTTGATAGGTATAACATAAAAATAACTTGCTAAATTTTGAATGTAAACTGAAAAGGAGAGAAATTTAATTAGCTCGTCTGTTTATATTTTCCATTGGAAAATATTAATATTTATCAGATAATTATGTTGTCGTTTGATTTTATTTAAGATTTATTTACGCACTTATTATATGGCAAGTATTAGAAATTCTAATTTAATAACAATTATATTACAAAATAGATATTTTTTGGCATATTTGTTTATAAACTAAAATAAGCAGAAATGAGGAAGGTGAAAAAATGCATACTTCTTGTAATTTAACACACAACCAACGGCATCGATGTGGACATAGAAGGGCAAGAGATGCAGTTGTTGTGGGAAGAAAGGTTGCTATTAATATAAAAACAAATGCAAAACTGTTTCTTGAACGACATCCTGAGCTGGAAGCGGGATATCATGTTCATTTATATTTGCCTGATATGGGTGGAAGAACAAATGTCCTCATTGGATGTGATCCTTCTGCGTCAAATAGTGCAACAAGAATATGGTATACTATTCACAATCATGAAAAAGAAGGATGTCCTCCGTTAGTTCAACTAAACCCTAAAGACTTGAGTAATATGGCAAGATTAAGATTATTTAAAATGGCTAAAACTATGTTGGGTTCGAGAGCGCCATCAACTTTGGGACGAGTTCCAGGATATACTACTGCCTATTCTCTTCTAAAGGCTGAACCAATAAGAGGATAGATTAATAACCTCCAAAAACCTTATTTTTTTGAGGAAAAAAGATGTTAGTAATCAACTTAAAAAACTATAAGGTGGGGAAGGATATAGAGGATGTTGTAAAGAAAGTTGAGTTATATTATAATAAGGCTATTCTGGCTGTGCCTGCTACTGAGCTTAAGGAGATAGCTAAGAGTGTTGGGCCTAATATGCAGGTTTATGCACAGCATGTTGATTTTTCTGAGATGGGAAGAGGAACTGGGAAAATTATTCCAGAGTCAATAGTAAGCTGTGGTGCAATTGGAAGTTTATTAAACCATAGTGAGCATAAATTAAAATTAACTGATATAAAGAAAACAGTTAAGAGGTGCAATGAAATTGGACTTAAGTTAATTGTTTGTGTTTCAAATGTAAATGAAGCAAAAGAAATTGCAAAGTTAAATCCATATGCTCTTGCTTTTGAGGATAAGGCACTCATTGCCACTGGAAAAAGTATAACAGAGCATAAGCAGAATGACATAAAGAGATTTGTTGAAGCATTGAAGGATACAAAGATAATTCCACTTTGTGGAGCTGGAATAAATTCTGGGGAAGATGTTGCACAGGCAATTGTTCTTGGATGCAAGGGTGTTTTGGTTTCTTCGGCTGTTGCAAATTCACAGAACCCCGAGAAATTTCTTAAAGAAGTTGCGAATTTGTTCTAGTTATTAGTATCTAAAGATAGATTACTTTTAACATAAGTTATATTATCTAAGGTTCAATGATTTAATGGTTGAATAAATCTGATTATATATTTTAGAGTTATGGGTGAATTTATTCTAATTATTTTTTTCTCAATATAAAAAATAAAATTGCAAGAACCATTAAAATTTCTAAAGCCATGAAAAGCCAGGACCAACTGAAAGAAGATTCTGGTATCTTTCCAGAGCCAAGAATAATTGCACTTTCATTATTAATTGGATAGTATGATAGAGTTTGAGGCGTGTTATCGATGTGATATATTCCTGCTGAACTGCTTCTGCTTGAGCTTGAACTTGCTCCTGAGTTTCCAGCTGAACTGGAAGTTGAACCTGAATCAGATGTTGAGTTTGTTGAATTTGTACTTGATGTGGAGTTTGAAGGAAGCAAAACTGAAAAAATAACTGATGAGAAATTTTGATTTCCGAAACTATCATTTGCAAAAACATTGAAAGTATAGCTTCCATTTGTTAATCCGGTGTAGTTATAATATAAGTAAGTTGAATTTAATGCAGTCATTGATGTATTAGCTCCATTATTTATGCTGAATATTGCACTTCCTGGATTATTTAATGAAATATTAAATGTTATTGAGGAAATGTTGTAAGTTTGATTTAGGGGGGATAGGATTGTTAGAAGCATTTGTCCAGGGTTTGTTGAGTTTGTTAAATTTGCTGCCTGTGTGTTTGTTAGAGTTGTGAAAATATTTGAAATTGCAGTCCAGTTTATTCCGAAGTCATTAAATGTGTAGATTGTGAGATTATAGGTTGTATTTTGTGTTAATCCTGGTAGAATTGTGCTATTTATGATTGAAGTTAAATTATAGATATTTGTTCCATTAAGATAAATCAAAGTGCCGTTGAAATTGGAAGAAGGATTTGTCCAATTGAAGATGGCTGTGGAGTTTGTTAGATATGTTAGGTTTAAGTTTGAAATGCTTTCTGGAACCGTGCTTGTTATGTTTGTGCTGTTTGAAATGCTATTGTTTGCTCCAGTTGAAGTAAAGTTTGATATAAGAGATGAAACTGAAAGAGAATTTAGACAAATTGCATCATTTGGAGTTGCTGTAATTGTTATATTATACTCTCCGTCGCTTACATTATTTGAGAACAAAGCAGATTTTATTCCTGAAAAAGGAATGCTTAAATTAAGGGCAGAAAAATAACTTTGATTTCCCGAAACATTGAAACTTACTGAGACATTTACGGAGTAATAATTTAATAGTTCTGTTGGAGTATAATCTAATAGCCCTGAATTATTTATTGGAGAGAGAACATTAGCAATAACTGATAGAGTTCCGTTTGAAGATGACACTGAAGATGATTGAATTGAAGAGTTACAATTTCTTTTTTTGGCGAGAAAATCATCTGCATCTACCTCATTTCCAGTTCCATTATATGTTGAATTTATTTCATCTGAAATATATCCTTCTTTGTAAACATAAATGCCATATCCATTTGGATTTTGAAGTAATGTTGGATAAGCAATAGTCATATTTATTCCAGTGATTGGAATTGAAGAGAAAAGTAATCCTGAAACAGTTGCACATCTTAAAGAAGTACAGTTGTATCCAACAATATTTGCTCCAGGAATTGGGATTGAAGTATAATTGGTAGAACCATCATCCTCTAATATTGCATATTTGATAAAATTATTTTCATAAACAATTGCACTTGCGAAACTGATTAAAAAAATTAATGAAATGATGAGTAAGATATTAAATTTCATCTTATGGGTTTCCACCACCTATTGCTCTGCTTCTTCCTCCACTTATTCCTGCTCCTGGAGTTACTGGTGCAACTGGATTGAATACGTCAAATCCTCCAGAATCTGAACCTAAAAATGTAACTCCTGCTGCGCTTGCTCCTAACGCCGCAGTACCTACTGCTTCTTCTAAAGAAGCAAGTTTGCCTTTTTGAGCAAATGCTTTTTTAGCATTTAATGAATTTTTAAATCCTTTTCCAGTAAAGACATTTTTAGCAAATCGAAGAATGATTGAATATGCTCTTCTGAAATGATAGCCAAATCCCTTCTTTGTAACAAGATTTCCTGGAGCGTTGGCAGTTTGAGCAAGTCCTTCTGCAAAGTCATCTGGAAGTTCAAAAACTAATTGTTCTAGAGTTCTATCTGAAATGTTTGCAGAACCAAGGGAGAGTAATTCAAATGGTGTTCCAAGTGCTAGTGCTACAATTGCAGTTGGGCATCCAATTATTCTTGCTGGAATTCCTGCTGAGTTGTAGACTTCTGAATCTGGATTAACTGTGTCCCATATTGATTTTCCACCATTCTTGAAATATGAAACGAAATCAGCTGATGAATGGTTGTGTCCTATTGGTTTTCTTTCAGGGTTTAATGAAGATGCTGTAAATCCGTCGACAAAATCTTGTAAAGACTCTTTGAATGCTCTTCCAGCATTATCCATGTTCCCTTTTGAAGTATCTGAACCAACGCTTAGATCAATTAAACCGGTGGAATAGTCTGCATAATGTTCAAGTATTCCTCTTTGTGTTTTCTTTCCTGTTCTATCTGGAAGTTTAGTTGGTCTTTTATCTGAAAATCCTGGTGCTTTAACATTTATCCTAGATTGATTAATCTCTTGTTCCTTTGGCATTGATGGAGTGATTTCTTTAACCGGAATTGAAAGTCTTTGTCCTGGTTTATAGTCTTGGACTTTATCTGAACCAACATAAGGAATTCCTCTTTCATTCATTTCTCTTGATGCGTGTACCAAGTAGGCTTCTTCGCATTCTCTCAATGAGTCTCTTTCTGCTTTTGCAATCTCTGCCTCTTTTAATTGTTCTAATTGATATGCATCTAGAACTGGTTCTGGTTTAGATGGTGTGGTTAATCTTGCTGTTGGAGTATTTTTTGCTGTTTGTTCAAGTGCATTAAGTTTAGCATTATGAGCTTCATATCCTGGAGCAGGAATTGCTCGGACGACTTTAGGAGAATTATTTAAGAATACTGAATTGTAAAATCTTTGGAAGGCGTTTGGTTTTCTTGAAAGATTAGGCTTTGATTTTCCAGTTCCAGAATATGGCTCTGCTTTAACTGTTGGTTGTGTTGGTTGTGAATGGGCAAGGAGTGTTCTAGTATATGAGTCAATTGGTTGAGGGGCAGGTTTTGAATTCATTCTTTCTGCTGTCTGCTCGGCTTGGACTGTTTTTAATGCCTGAGTTTTTGCAACAAGTAGTCTTTCTTCCTTTTCTGTTTCAACTGTTTTTATTGCTTCAAGTTTTGCATCGTATAATTTCTTGGCATTTAGCTCATCAACATGTTTTTGTAAATTTGCTCTATATTGAACTATGTCTAAATTATCTTTTGGAGGGGATGTTAGTGAAAATTCAATTGTAGGGGTTCTTTGAGAGTGTGCAGGTTGAAGCAAATTAGGTCTGGTGTTATAATTAGTTGGAGCAGAATTATGGTCGTTTTGGAATGCATAAAAAGCAGAACCTATAGATACGAGAGCAAATGCGCCATAGGTTAATAGGTTTTTTTTTGCTTTTTGACTTAATTTGCTCATTGATTATATTCCTTGTTTTTGTTATAACTGGACAATTACTACACTATATAAAAGTTACTCCTTGGGGAAAATATCTGCAATTTTTACTACTCTTTCGGATAAAAACATAAGCATTATAAATCAGGATTTGCTCTAAGGGGTATGAAAAAAGTGGTGCTTATTGCTTCTGACCATGCTGGATTCTTGACAAAGGAGAAATTAAAGGTATTTTTACTTAAGAAGGGATATACTTTGGTTGATTTTTCTCCTAAACTAATCCAGGGAGATGATTATCCAGATTATGCATTTGCACTTGGAAAAGAAGTTGCCAGTTCTGGAAATCCTGGAATTTTAGTTTGTGGAACTGGAGCTGGAATGATTATTGCTGCTAATAAAGTAAAAGGCATAAGGGCAGTGGATGTATATGATATATTTACAGCTAGATTGTCCAGGGAGCACAATGATGCTAATATCATTTCATTATCAGGATGGCATATTCCTTTTGATAGGATAAAACAAATAACAAAAGTATTTCTTGAGACAAAGTTTAGTGGGGATAAAAGGCATGTTAGAAGATTAAAGAAGATTGAGAAGTATGAACTAAGAAAATAAAAAATGATAAAACAAAAAGTTTATAAATCAAATGGTGCTGTTGATAGTAACATACTCCCCGGTGATCTAAAAGGGTTGCCGGATGATTACTTGTTTATTTCTCTTTTGAGTTTAGAGGGTGTTGTGTGATGGAAAATGTGATTATTATCATTGACGCAGGTTTTTTATCAAAATTAAATAAATATTTTGGTGGTGGAAAGTATCTTAATTATGACCTTATCACACTATCTAAAAATTTAGCTGAAAAGCAGAAACTTAATTGCGAGCATATCTTTTATTATACTTCTCCGCCGTTTCAAAGCGATATGCCTACAAGAGAAGAACTTGAAAGATTAAAAAGATATGAACATTTTAGAGATAAATTATTAAAAAATGAAATTATTACGATAAGAGAAGGAAGATGCCAGAGACTAAAAATAGAAGGCAAATTTATTTACGGTCAAAAAGGAGTTGACGCTCTTATAATTATTGATTTAATGTCAATACCTTTAGAATATAAAGAAGTAAAAAAAATAATTTTGCTTGCAAATGACAGCGATTTTGTCCCAGTTGTGGAAAAATTGAAGAGGCTTGGAATAGAGACCTTGCTTTACACTTTTTACTCAAAAAATAGGAAAAGCTCTTTTTCTAGAAGCAACGAATTATTGAAAACAGTTTCGAGATATATCAAATTATCTAAAAATGATTTTGATGAAGCTCCGCTGAGTAAAGATAATAAAAAGGAAGAAAAATAATGAACACAATAATTCCAACAATATTTTCTAAAAATAAGAAAGAATTTAATGAAAGATATAAGAAATTGATTAAAGTTTCTAGGAATTTGCAGGTTGACTTTATGGATGGGAAATTTGTTCCAGGAAAATCTGTTCAATTGAATGATATTCCTAAATTGCCTAGGAATTATAATTTTGAAGCACATTTAATGTGCAAAAATCCTGAAGGATATGTGTATAAATTAAAGGTAAGGGGATTCAAGAAAGTTATTTTCCATTTTAATTCGGGAGATAATGTAAAAACGATTGCAAAAATAAAAGATTCTGGAATGAAATCATTTATGGCAGTTAATCCTGAGAACAAAACAAAAGATTTCTGCTATCTCTTGGATTTAGTTGATGGAGTTTTAGTTATGGGTGTTCATCCTGGAAAAGAACATCAGAAATTTATTCCTGAAACATTAAATAAGATAAAGGAAATAAGAAAATTGACTGATAAACCCATTCAAGTTGATGGAGGAGTTAACTTGAAAACGATTTCAAAGTTGAAGAAGGCAGGAGTGACAATATTTAATTCTGGAAGTTTTGTCTCTGAGGCTGAAAAGCCGAAAGAGGCATTAATGCAATTGAGAAAAGCTTAAGTTAATCTCCACGAGGCAAGACCTCGTGGCATCTTTAAACAAAATCAAAAACGATTATTATCTCCTACAACAACTTAACTTCATCGAACATAAGATAATTATTTCTTAATTTTTACTATCTATTGTAATCCTGCCTTGCTTTCACCATAAGGCAAGACATTAGGGTATAACGATTAATTAATTATCTATTGTGTTTAGAAGGTTTTGAGCCATGCTTTTTCAAGAGGGAAAGTAATCCTTTTTGTTCCAAATGTTCCATGAGGGCACGAGCACTTGCTGGGCCCACATCGGGCAGACCTAAAATGCTACTTGGAACTCCTGCTTTTTTTGAAGGGGCGTTTCTTTGTTCTAAACCACCCATCTTGTTCAAATAATCTATAAGGGATTCATAAGTTGCAACTTTTCTTCTGCCAGAAATATTTACTCTTCCAAATATTCTTTGAAATGCTAACTGGTAGTTAGCTCCCCCCTGTCCTGTTTGAAAGGCAGAGTAGTCTATTTCATCTGTTAAATTTGTTCTTGGCATTTTCTTATTTGTTCTCCTAAATAATGCGCTTCCGAGGAGTTTATAAAACTTACTTAAACGAAAAAATAAAAAGGCAATGATTTTTAAATGAATAAATCTCTTAGGTTTTATGGTTTTGATAAATGAACAAATTCCCGATGAACTTATTTTTGATGCATATCATCAGAATGAGATAAAAAAGATAAATTTATCTGAGGGAAATAAATGGAGAATTCTTGTTTTCTATCCTGCTGATTTTACATTTATATGCCCAACTGAACTGGGAGATTTTGCTTCTTTGTATGCGCAGTTTAAAGATGAAGGTGCTGAAGTTTATGGAGTTTCTACAGATACTGCTTTTGTTCATTTTGCCTGGCACGATAGTTCTCCAATAATAAAAACAGTTGATTTTCCAATGATTGCAGACCCAACTGGAAAATTATGTAGAGAATTTGGAACATATATCGATGAAGAGGGGCTTTCTCTAAGAGGAACATTCATAATTGACCCAGATGGAAAGCTTAAGGCATATGAATTGGGAGATAATAGTATTGGAAGATCTGCTCAGGAAACTTTGAGAAAACTGCAGGCTGCAAAATTTGTTAGAGAAAATGGTGGAGAAGTTTGCCCTGCTAATTGGAAACCTGGAGCAAAAACATTGAAGCCTGGATTGAATTTGGTCGGGAAATTGTAATAATTAAGATAAGTTTAGGTTCTGAAGTAAAATAAATTCTTTTTGTTAACTTAAAAATATTAATTTTCATCGTGGATGAAAATAAATAACTGTTAGGATAATTGAATTTCAATTATGATTAATAGGTTTTTTCTCCTCGGAAATTTATAATATTAAGTATATACATCTAATAGTTAAGATTTTATTATTTATGGGAAGATTTTATTATTTATGGGAAGATTTTATTATTTATGGGAAGATCTTTTGAAATTTCCCCTAATTAAATGATATGTAATTCTTCCGTCTCGATATAGAAATGGTGAGCCTATAACTTTACCACAAACACAAACAAGATTTCCTACTTCTTCTGGCTTTTTGACTTTATTTTTTAGTTCAGAGTATTTTTCGGGGGAGATTATTCTATTAAGATAACATCTTTTTAGCCACCCAGGTCCATCTTTCTGATAAACAAAAATTAAATTACTGCAAGCCATACAAGAAACATCTATTATTTTTGCAGTTCCCCCTCTTTCTCTAAGATATTTGTCCTTCTTTATTTTCATTGAATAATAAATATAGTTACTCTTTTAAACTTACTTTTCCCCTCTTTATTTATGAGTTTTAAAATAATAGCCAAAGATAAGAAGACAAAAGCGAGAGTTGGAATAATAGGGACAAAATCTGGAGAAATTGAAACACCTTTCTTTATGCCCGTTGCTACAAAGACTGCGGTTAAACATATTTCTGTTGAAGACCTGGAAACAATGAGAGCAAAGGCAATAATTTCAAATGCATTTATTTTATCTCTTAAACCTGGAACAAAAGTTATAAAGAAATTTGGAGGAATTGGAAAGTTTATGAATTATTCTGGAATAAATGCTACTGACAGTGGAGGATTCCAGATGTATTCTCCCTCTTTGTATATTGGATCAAACGATAAGGGAGTTAAATTTAGAGATCCGTTTGCGGGGAGCGAGTATTTCATAACTCCGGAAGAGGATATGAAAATTCAACTTGATATTAATTCAGATATTGCGATGTGTTTGGATTCCATGCCTTTAATTGAACATTCCAAGGATGCAATAAAAGAAGCAATAAGAAAAACTACATTATGGGCTGGAAGATGTAAGATTGAGCATGATAAATTACAGAGAAAAATTCCAAAAGCAAAGAGACAATTACTTTGGGGAATAATTCAGGGAGGAATACACAAAAATTTGAGGGAGCAATCTGCAAGAGAATTGACAAAAATAGATTTTGATGGATTTTCAATTGGAGGATTGGCTTTAGGTGAGACAAAGGAAGAGGAATATAAGATGATTGAAGTTTCTAAGAAAATTATTCCTGAGAATAAACCTGTTTATCTTATGGGTGCTGGAGATCCTGTTGAACTTGTGGAAGCTGTTTCAAGGGGAGTTGATATGTTTGATTCTAGATTTCCAACAAAAAATGCGAGAAGAGGAACAATATTTACCTGGAAAGGCCGATTGAGATTATTGCAGGCAAGACATCAGTATAGCAAAAAACCGCTTGATGAGGATTGTGATTGTTTTGTTTGTAAAGATTACTCCAGGGCGCATATTCGACATTTATTGAAACAGGGAGAGGGTGTTGGTTTCAGGTTGGCAAGTTATCATAACTTATATTTCTTGCAGAGATTGATGGATAAATCTCGAGAGGCAATAAAGAAAGGTAAATTTAGGGAGTTTATGATTGCTTTTAAGAAGAAATATAAGAACTAATCTTCCTTAATCAAACAAGCATCTATCAAATCTTGAGTTATCTCATGCAGTTCGTCTACTTCATCTAATAGTTCTGTATGGACTGAAGAAGGATGATAAAAAAGATGTACAATTATTCCATAATCCTTTGCTTTCTTTATGGCTGGAATAAAATCGGAGTCTCCAGCAATAATTATTGCATGCTGAATTTGGTTTTCGTAGCTCATTGTGGCTATGTCTAAAGACATGAGAACATCAATCATCTTTTGCTTAAACTGCCCAGCAATTAATTGTAGCTTTCCGAGTTTTACTTCGAATCTTGGAAGCCTCTTAAGACTTATTAAAAATCTATGTGTTTTTGCCTGTTTATCAATATCACTTTGATTTTCCTTTCTAACGACGGGTGTACAAGTATAATAGTATGTTCTTAATCTTGATAACTCCAAGTCGTCAGAAATTTTATTTGAAAGTTTTAGATAATCAATCTTGCTTATGTGAAAAACGTCCCTTAAAATCCTATTAAAATAACCACTATCAATAAACAAGGCAAACTTCTCTTTTTCCATAAGGTATTAATCCCATTGCTCGACCCTTACAGGCTGAACAATGGGGAATATAATTGTTATAATGTATTGTTGTATTTAAGGTTTTGCTTTCGAAGATTTATGTATTTTATGATTGCTTTTAAGAAGAAGTATAAAAATTGAGAATTATTGCTGAAGGTTAATCTCTTAATACTCCTTGGGGTGACTTTCTAAATGATGGAAGAAGAAAATCCCATCCAACTACGTAGACTCTATCTGTTTCAGGAACCCACATGGCATTCTTAGCAGGGTCAAATCCTTCCTGCAAATGGTTTAGTCCGATGATAATTGCTTTGCTCACTTCTTCCAAGGCTCTTCTTTCTAATTCCGTCTGCTTTTCTATAGGGGCCTGCTCGATGAATATACCTGGAATATGCTCCATCACGAGACCGGGAAACATTCTTTCATTAAAGAATGTTTTCGGCAAAGGCCAAGGGAAATCGAGAGTTTGAATTGGAACACGATATGCTCCTAGTGGTTTTGGAACAGATATTTTTCTTCTGTGTAGTTCTCTAAGAAGATCGCATTCAGAAGAAAGGGCATAAGTTACTGCAGAGTCATCTTGAACACTAGGTATTGGCCAACCAGTTTTCCTTAATTTTACAACATAATCAGCTGATAATCTTAATACTACTGCTTTGGGTCCCTCTCCAATCTTAGACTGCAAAGCTAATCTTGGACCAGTATATTTTGGTAGATATATCATAATAAAATTCTTAGAATAATGAAACCTTTTAAGCTTTTATATGGTGGAATTACAACTTTTAATATTATTCCGGATAAACTGGAAGATAGATGGTAACATTTGTATCTCCTGGTTTTGATTTAATATCGAGTGGGGATTCCATTACTCTTGCTGCCAACCCGGTAAAGTAAAGTCCAAATCCATGATTTCCATTTGGAGGTCTTATGGTTAGATATGTTGATAGCCCTCTTGACTTTGGAAATCCTGTTCCTGAATCATGAATTCTAAAGGCAATAAAATCCTTATGCTTAAAGGCTCCAGCTGGATAAAATAATGCATCTGAAGGCATTTCATAATTAGGTTCAATTATAAGAGTAACTTTTTCAGAGGGATTTGTTCTTTTTTGTATTTCTGCCGCGTTTTTAATAATATTATGTAATGAAGTATAAAGTAACTCTGGATTAGCTCGAATATTTTTTACATTTTGTACTAATTCAAAATCTAATTCTTGGGCTTTTATTGCTTCCTTTAAACCAGAAAGACGGCAATCAAACTCATCTCCAGTAGATACTCCTATTTCTTCATTTTGTGTTAATGATGTTACTGCACTGTTAATTAAACCGATGTGTTCAAATAACCTATCCATATTCTTTAGTAATTTGGGGTTTTCGTCTAGCTCTGCACAAATAGCTCTTTGTTGCGCAATTGCTATTAACTGGGTATTATCGTGTCCTAAAAGTCTTGGAACTTCTAGCTTTTCATTATCATCTAAATCGTTTGTGAATCGATATGCCATAATTTTCAAGCAAAAATGAGATTTATAAGCTTATCTGATTACAACTTTCTTGAATCATAGGCCCAGTGAAGAACTGCCTGTCTTTGCTTTGGCCTGCATTGCAAATCTCCTCTTCTGCAGTTCTTTTTTATCTGTGCAATGTGTCTGCTTATTGCTTTCCATCTTTTTATCTGTCTTTCATCATCTTGACAGCGTCTGCCTTTGAAATATCGGCAATACCATTGAAACCATCCTCTCGGGTCTTCCTTGTATATCCAGCCTTTATTTATCCAGACTGATAAAGGCTGGGAAGCGTTGACTTTAAAGAGATTTAATTCTGGATTGTGAAACTCAGGGGAGAGTTTTGCCTTATCTAGCCATCCAGGAAATTCTTTTCCACAGTCAGTCATGTATTTTCCTCCAAAAACCCCAAAAGCAAGCATTTGTTTTGGAGTTAGTTCTGGTTTGAATTCTGGATGGAAGTTCTTTCCCTCTGGTTCTGTTAGATAATATGTGTAATTCTTCTGCATTTTGTCATTTACAATTATTTTATTTTTCATTCTTCTATACCTTTTTCTAGCAATAATTGAATTTCAATTCTCTTAATCTGTTTTTTTACTATTCTCAGTCCCAAACCTTTGAGCATTTTATCTATTTCACCAAAATTGTAAAGATAGACTTTGGTATTAACTGCCTCTGATTTGGATTTAAATGCCTGTGCTTCTGGATTAGTTATATCTGGAAAATCAATTAAAATCTTTCCATTCTCTTTTAGAATTCTTTTAAACTCAATAAGAATTTTTTGTGCATGTTCAATTGGATAGTATTCAAGCATACCTATGCAAGTTATCCAATCAAATGAATTACGATCATATGGAAGATTGTCTGCATCTGCTATTTTTAGTTCTTTTACGTTTTTTAATTTGAGCGATTTTACCTTCTTTTTTGCAACTTCTAAAATATTTGGAGTAATATCAACACCATAACAGATTGCTCCTCTTTTTGCAGCTAAAATCAAATATATCCCTGTGCCAGTCGCTACATCTAGGACTTTCTCGCCTTTTTTAATATTTAATAGTTCTCTTATTCCCTCAAATTCAGCATCAAGTTTTCCTTCAGTATCCCAAGAATCATATTGCTCTGCAGTTTTATTATACCATTCTTTTAAATAATTTTTTTGTTCTTTTAAGTTTTCCATTTTACTACTTCCCAATCCCATTTTCCAAGGCTTCAATGCCTGGTAAGGGTTCTCCGGAGATGAAGGCGATAAGGGCGCCTCCTGAATTGGAAACATAACCAAATCTTTTAATTCCGTTCTTTTCAGCAGTTGTTGTTAGATGTCCTCCTCCTAGCAAGGAGAAAGCATTGTTTTGTTTTGTTAATCTTGAAATTTCTCTTAGAACTTCTACTGTGGAATAGGAGAAATCTTTTATCTCTGAATATCCGAGAGGACCCTTCATGAAAATTATTTTTGCATCTTTCATTTCTTCTTTGAATAATTCTACTGTCTTTTTTCCTGTGTCCCAGATTTTATCGTTTGTTGGGAAATCAGCTAATTGGATTTCTCTTCTTTTGGCTTTGGTGATATCTGCATCTCCAACTGCAAAATCAATTGGAAGAATTATTTGCTCTTTGTATTTATTGTAGATTTCCTTTAATTTGGGAATTAGTTTATCATATCTATTTTGTTTTATCCATTTATTTTCATATCCTAGAAGTTTTCCTTGAGAAATGAGAATGAGGTTTGCTAGAACTCCTGAAGCGAGGATTTTGTTATTTGGATTGTTTAGAACGTTGAATAGAGGAAGGTAATCATCTATCTTTTGTCCACCTATTAAATAGACTGCTTTTTGCTCTTTTTTTATTTTAAATCTGCTTAATGCATTTATTTCTTTCTGGAAACTTCTGCCTATACAGCTTGGCAGAAATCTAGGAGGGATAATAATGCTTCCTTGGTTTCTATGGCTTACTGAAAAGGCATCGTTAACATATATATTGAAGAGGTTGCACAAAGCAGAGTATCTACTATTTTCAATAAGAGATTCATCATCAAAGCATCTCACATTTTTAAGAAGAATTGCCTCTCCAGATTCTAGGGAATTGAGTGCTGATAGAATTCCAGGTCCGAATAAATCGTCTAGGTATCTTATTTGTTTATTTGTGTGTTTTGATAGGATTGCTGCGTGCTGTTCAAGTGTTTCAAGGAAATCTTTGTCCCCCCTTCTTCCCTGATGAGCAAGAATTACAAGTTTTGCTTTTTTTTCAAGAAGCTCTTTGATTGTTTCACTGACAGCAGAAAATCGGGGATTGTCTTCAACTTTTCCAGAGACAACTGGGGAGTTTATGTCTATTCTCAATAGGACTAACTTATCTTTAAAATCAAAATCATCTAGTGTTTTAAGTTTCATTTTATTAACTCCTTTACCTTTTTTTCTATTTGTTTAGTGATTTTTCTTATCTCCTCTTTAGTGTCTGTCTTTGAGTCAGGTATGTTCCAAACTATTAATTTTTTGCCATATTTTATATTTTCCTTAAATAATGATTTTGGAATATCATCAGCTACAATAATCATCGTATCCTGCCATTTTAATAAGTCTGTAGATATTCCCTCTGGTTTGCCTTTTATTTTATATCCTGCTTCGCTTACTGCTTCAAAAATCTCCTTACTTATAGGGCTTCCTTTTATCAATCCAGCACTTTTTACACTAATTGTTTTATCTTTGTTGATTTTGTTGAATATGGCTTCGGCAGTCTTGCTTCTAAAACGGTTGTACTTACAGATAAATAAAATGTTCTTCATATTGCTCTTTTTTACATATATGGAAAAGAAAAGAGAGTTATAAAATTAACCTTTTCAGCCTTTTAGGTATTTGATCTTCTTTACAAGCCTGAGCTTTGGCTTTATTGACTTAACAAGTCTATTGGCTTCTTCCTTTGAGAAATGGATTATTCCAGATGCTTCTTTTCCTCTAAAGTATAGGTCTATTGTTTCAGAGCCTGGGTTGAATATATCTTGCTTTATTAGAACATCATCTATTTTTGCAGACTCTTGAGTTCTCTTTGCTCCCAAAAAGCCGGATTGTTTTATCTTGATTATCATAAAAATCCCATTCCTCTGGGGTTTTTAAAGATTTGTGCAATCAAATCTTTAACCCGTTCAACAGATAATAGTAACATTAATTAATGGATATATTCCCTCTTTTTAATATGGAAAATAAGCTTAAAGGGTTGTTACTAGTATTAGATGGGTTAGTTCTTCCTTTGTTTGAAGAACTAGTAAAGCAAGGCAAGATGCCTAATTTTTCCGAACATCTTATTGGAAGAAAGATGCTGAATGTTAGGAGTGCCTTTTCTTGTCATCCTTCATCTACTTATGAAAATATGCAAGCAATAAATACTGGACAATTCCCTTTAGATCCTGGGGCGACTTATTTTTCGTCTTCTACATCAAATATTGTAGATTTATTAAGAGTTGATAATACTTCAAAGGGTTTTTGTGCTAAAAAAAGGACAATTTTTCATCACGTCTCAAATTCTGTATCCATCCACAATCCCTGGAATGATGGTGCGGATGATAAACATCCAAATATTTATTCATTAAATTCGGCATGGTATGCTTTGGGATGGGAGGGTTCAAATTTTGCAGCCGTAGAAAGATATTTACGGACTTTAAAGAATAAAAATCCTTCTTTTACCGAAATATGGTTTCCAGCTTATGATAGATTTGCACATACACTTTCGAAAGACAAGTTATTAAAAAGATATGAACTTTTTGATAGACATCTTGGAAAAATTGTTAAGGGTATGAAGGAGGCTGGCACTTATAATAATACTGTAATCATGCTTCTATCCGACCATAGCATGGAAGATGTTTCTTGCAATACAAATCCAAATGAACTTGTGCTTAATGCGGGGTTAAGACCTAAAATAGCAAGAAGAACTAAAGAATTTGATTCAAGAGTTTTTGCTTATGGATATAGCGTTGGACAATTGTATTTAACTGGTGCGGATGATAATAGACTTGAACAAATATTATTAGATTTGGCTAACCAAGAACCAGTAGAGCATGTTGTTAAAAGAGTATCTGATGATGTTAAGATAGTATATTCAAAAGAGGCGGTTGTGCAAATTGAAAAGGTGGATTCAAAATATAAAATGACTGTTCTATCTGGAGTAAATCCATTTGGTTACTCCGATTCATTAACTGCTATATTGGGTAGATATCACACTGCAAGAGAATCATTAGAACTGACCTCTAAAGAGAACCAACCAGATGCAGTTGTAGGTATTGCGGAAGGAATGAATCATCCAGATGCTCCGCCGATTAGATTTCTGGCAGCCGGAGGATATGCTTTTGGTAAAATCCGAAACGGAACTCACTTCCCTGCATATTTTAATGCTAATAGAATTCGAACGCATGGAAATCTCCATAGAGAACAAAGCCAAGTTCCAATGATAATTTCTGGTCCAAAAGGGGTTGTTGATTATCGCGAGGTTGAATGTGCTAGAGTTATTGATTGGATGCCGACTTTCTTAGACATAGCAGGTTACAAATCTGATGATAAAATCGATGGAATTTCTTTATTGAGTTTGCCTTCTTTATAACTGAAAGTTATCAGTTAGGCAAAATTATTTCTTGCTCAAAATAAGCTTTGCGACATCTACCAAGCGATTTGAATATCCCCATTCGTTGTCATACCAGCCGGCTATGGAAATGAGGTTGCCGTTCATTCCCGTAAGACCTGAATCTATGATGCATGAAGAAGGATTGTGGATTATGTCTGATGAGACAATTGCATCTTCGGTGTATTCTAAAATTCCTTTGTAATCTCCAGATGATGCTTTCTTGAAAAGAGCATTGACATCTTTTAATGAATTTGGTTTGTATTCTACTTCTGCAATAATTGAAGAGATTGAGCCATCTACAACTGGGACTCTAAGGGCATAGCCGTCTAATTTTCCTTTTAGCTCTGGGATGACTTCTATTACTGATTGAGATGCTCCGGATGTGCTTGGGACTATATCTGAGGCTGCAGCTCTTCCTCTTCTAAGATCTTTTCTGTCAACTCCATCAATTAGTTTTTGTGTTGAAGTGTATGCATGGGTTGTAACGAAATAAGCATTTTTTATTTTATATGAATCATTTAGAATTTTAAGCATTGGAGCAACGCAGTTTGTTGTGCATGAGCCTGCGGAGATTATTTTATGTGTTTGTTTCAGGTCTTCTTCATTAACTCCTGGAACAATTGTTGAATCTTGTTCTTTTGATGGAGCAGAAATAAGAACTTTCTTTGCTCCTGCCTTAATGTGTTTCATTGCTTCATCTCTTAGAGTAAACATTCCAGTGCATTCAACCACTAAATCTATTTTTTCTGCTTTCCAGGGAAGTTTTTCAGGGTCAAGTTGGTTGAAAACCTTTATTTTCTTCTTTCCAAAAATTAAATGTTTGTTGTCGTGCCTTATTTCTTCTGTTGGAGTTGGATGAACAGAGTCATATTTTAGAGTGTAAACAATGAAATCAAGGTCTGCTGAATGATTTATTACGATTTCCCATTCTGGATGCTTCTCCATTAGTGCCAAGAAGAACTGTTTTCCTATTCTGCCAAATCCGTTTATAGCTATTCTTGGGATAATCTCTTTTTTAGCCATTTTGTGTTATTTGATAGAATTGGAGATATATAAATTTTGACTTTTTGTCGACGATTTTGGGGTTAGAATTTAGGATATTTAAGGGAGAAAGATGGATTAAACGAACTTTTGCTCGTTTAATGATAACTGTTACAATCTTCTAAGTAGATTATTCTTTGCGCCTATGTGGCTTATTACTGAATCTGATTCTTTAAGCCCGAAGTCTAGGCAGGTATCGATTGGTTTGTTGTGCATTATTCCATATACAAAGCCTGAGGCAAAGGCATCACCTGCTCCTGTTGAATCAATAACTTTTATTTTCTTTGGAACTTTTGTGAAAAACTCCCCGTCTGAATAGGCATATATTTTTCTTGGGCCGTCTGTTAGGACTATTATTTCTGGGCCTGAATGTGCTATTTTTTCAAGGATTTCTTTTTCGTATTTCAATCCAGTAAGGGCTTGTGCCTCTTCTTTATTTAGAATTAGGATTTTTGTGTGGGAAAGGATTTTTGAGAGTTTTTTTATTCCTAGTTTTGCAAGATAGAGTGAAGGATTGAATGCTATCTTTGTGCCTTTTCTTGTTAGATTGCAGAGTTTCTCTGCCGCCTTAAGACTTTTTCCCATTACTGATGAGATATAGAGCCATTTTGTATTTAACATACTCAAATGTAAATCATCAAGTTCAATTAAATCGTTTAAACCTCTGTAGTTCAAGATGGTTCTATCTCCAAATCCTGGAAGAATAATTGAAAGCCCAGGTTTTCCTTGTCCTATAAGTCCTAAAAATTCAACGTTTTCTTTTCTTAGTTCCTTTGCAATGAATTCGCCGAATAAATCATTGGATAGAATTCCTAGAAAGCCTGTTTTTAGTCCAAGACGCGAGAATGCAACTGCGGTGTTTGTTGCTCCTCCTCCTGTTGTGAATTCTAAATCGTTTATTAGAATTTTTTCTCCAAGATGATAGGCAATATCTTCATGGCCATTGTGCTTGAGCTTTTCATTCTTAGCTTTAACTAGAATATCTATTGTTGCACCACCTAGAGTTATTATGTCAAATGTCATTGTTCAATTATCTCCTTTGTTTTAGATAATAATTCGCGAGCTAGTGAAAATAATTCATTATAAATTTCGTCTTTTACCTCTGTTTCAGTCCCATATTGAAATCTTTCTCTTATCTCAACAGTTGTTTCTTTATCTTCATTGAGAGAAGAAATTTTATCTATAACTTCTTTTTTTAAATCTATTTTTCCATCTTCAATTAAACTTTTGACTAAAGCAAATGTGCATTCTTGATTACATGATTCATAGCCAAACTTAGTGGAGATTGCCAGTAAACAATGATAGGTGCTGTAAAATGCGGTACTTATTGAGATATCAGAAAATTTTCCTTTTTTCAAAAAATCTGTTGCTTTAATATAATGTTCTGCTTTTTCAATATACTCTCTTGCTTTATTCAAGTCTGGATTCGTCTTAATTAAACCCCTATGTTTTCCCTCTTTTTCCAATTCTTTTTTGGATTTATTCAAACACCATTCAACTTTATTTTTTGCGTGACTCATATTCTTTTAGTTTACCTCTTTGATTATATCTATAAACAAATCTTCTCCATTTATAACTATTCCTTTTATTGCATTTAGAATAACTTTATCTTCTTTTTCTATGCTTTTAATTAAATCTTCTTTTGTTTGGTATAGGGGATGTATTTTTTTTACATTTAATAAATTAATTTCATTTATCTGTTTTTTTACTTTGGAAAATTGATTTTTTTCAATGATTAAAAGAATGTCAATATCGTTCGGCTCTTTTTTATTGATAACTGAACCATACAAAACTGATGGAACATTAATTTTTCTTAATTCACTAATCCATCTTTTCACAAAATAGTTTGCTTCTTCTGCCTCTTTCTTGAGCATTAGCTTAACATATTGAACTGCATAATCGTTGCCAAAATTTATCTTTAGAATATTCGCATTTCCTATTTTTTTTGAGAGCAGGATTCCTTTGCTTTCTAATTTCTTTGCTATTTTCAATGCACCCATTGAACTAATAGCTAAACTCTCTGCTAAGCTGTTAGCATTCATTTCTTTTTCAGGTTTTTTCAAAATGCTTAAAATAAGAAGCATCTCATTAGACTGTCTTTTCATGTGATTATTAGAATAAATAGCTATTTAAACTTTTTGTTTATATATATAAACTATTTGTTTATATAACATTAATTGACTAAATTAATTAACTTTGTTAATTGCCCTTCCGTTCATGAATGATTTTATGTTTTCGATAGTTGTTTGCAGGATTTTCTGGACTGCTTCTTCTGTATAGAATGCTATGTGTGGAGTGAAGACAACTCTCTCATCGTGCAAGATTCTATGGTCTATTGCCAGTTGTCTCATTTTTTCTAAGTTAAGTTTCTTCAAATCATGCAGAAGTTCTTTCTCTTCTTTTATTAGTTCTTCACCTTCTAAAACGTCAAGGCCAACTCCAAGAAGGATATTATTCTCAAGGGCCCAGAGTAGCGCTTTAGTATCCACAACTGGGCCTCTTGAAGTATTAACTAATAAAGCACCCTTTTTAACCTTACTAAGGGCTGATTTGTTGATTAGGTGGAAGTTTTCTTTGCAGAATGGGACATGTAGAGTGATTATGTCTGATTTTCTTAAAAGTTCATTCATTGAGACAAATTTGCAATATTTTCTTAGCTCTCTTGGAGGATGATGGTCAACTGCCAAGACATTCATTTCAAAAGCATGAGCAATCTTAACAACATGACTTCCAATTCTTCCAGTTCCAACAACTCCTAGAGTTTTTCCTTTTAGATCGAAGCCTTTTAGTCCCTCTATTTTGTAATTTTTATCTAGGGTTCTTATCAAGGCTTTGTGAATATTTCTTGAGAGGGATAAAATTAACCCAAATGTGTGCTCTGCAACTGAATTGTCTCCGTAGTGCGGAGCATTGCTGACTTTTATCTTTCTATTTTTACATTCTTCCAAATCTATATGGTCAAAGCCCATGCTTCTTGTGGTTATGTATTTTAAATTTGGCAATTTATCTAGGATTTTTTTATCTATTTTTGAGTAGATGAATATGGAAATTGCGTCTGCTTCTCTTATTTTATCTATGTTAAACTCATTTAGAGGGGTTGTGAAGAACATTAATTCCTGTCCCCTTAATACTTTACTGAGTATGTCTCTTTCCCAATTTTGAATCTCAAAGAATGCTATTTTCATCTTCTCTTTTTTATACTTAATCGAAGGAATATGGATATAAAAAGCTATTTGTTATTCCAACCAAGAAAATACATAAGCATTATAAAGCATCTAAAATTGGAAAAAAGATGAGTGAAATTAAGACAAAGGCAATTAGAATCGGGTATAAATGGCTGCTAAAGCCAGTTTTGTTCCAGTTTGACCCTGAATTAATGCATAATTTATTCATAGATATAGGGAAGATTCTTCAAACTAAAAATTTGACTAAGAAAATAACAAATTGGATGTTCAATTATCAGAATAAAATGCTAGAACAGGAGATTTTGGGAATTAGATTTAGAAATCCAATTGGACTTTCTGCGGGATTTGATAAGAATGCTAAAATTGTTTCAATAATGGAGGATGTTGGCTTTGGATTTTCTGAAGTTGGAAGTATTACCAAAAGGGCAAGTAGGGGAAATCCAGGAAATAGAATGAAGAGACTTGTTGAAAAGAAGAGTTTGTGGATTCATTTTGGATTGAACAATAAGGGTGCTGATGATACCTTTGACTATTTGAAAAATAAGAGATTTAAAATTCCATATGGGATAAGTATTGCGAAGACAAATTGCAGGGAAACTACAGATTCTAAGATAGGATTGGAGGATTATGTTTATTCAATAAAGAAACTTGGTTCTATTTCGCAATTTCTTACAATAAACATAAGCTGTCCTAATGCATTTGGAGGGCAGAGCTTTGCTGAGCCAAAGTTATTTGAGAAATTAATGAAGAAAATTAAGGCGTTGAAATTGAATAAGCCTATTTTTATCAAAATGTCTCCTGATTTAACTGAAGACAATGTAAATAAAATAATTGCAATATCTAAAAAATATGGAGTTTCAGGATTTATTTGTTCCAATTTGACTAAAGGACATGGATTTGGTAAAGGCGGACTATCTGGAAAAGCTGTTCAACATTTATCTGACAAGATGATTGCTTATGTTTATAAGAATACTAGAAAATGGACTAGAAAACCAATAATTGTTGGAGTTGGAGGTATTTTCACTGCAGATGATGCCTATAGGAAGATAAAACTTGGGGCTTCTTTGTTGGAGATGATAACTGGAATGATATATGAAGGTCCACAGGTTGTTGGAGAAATTAATAGAGGAATTGTAAGGCTTTTGAAGAGGGATGGATTTAGGAATATCTCTGAGGCTGTTGGGAAAGGATTGAGTTAATCACAGCACAAATTCAGAATTTTCTTTGTCTTTAAACTTCGAGTCTCCGGTCAAAAATAATACGTTATGTTTCTTTGCTAAAAGATAACCGATGCAATCAATGAACGAAAGTTTTTCTTTGGCGTATTTGTTTTTCATTTTTGCAGCTTCAATCAATATTTCATTATCATAATCTACATTAAAACTATCTAACTTTTCAAAAACCTCTTTAACCTCGTTTCCTTTTCCTTCTCTTATGAGAAATATTGCATATTCCATTAAATTAAGTTTGTTCAAAATCATTTTAACATCTTTTGAATAAGGTTCGTAATTCTTGCTTCCTTTGTATATCTCAATCAATGCGTATGTGTCAAAGAAATAAGTTTTAGTCATATTCCCCTTCGTCTATCTCATTCATTATCTGAGAAGTAGATTTCTTTATACCTTTTCCTTTTCCAAACATAAAACTCAAGTCTGCTGTTTTCTCAATTTTAATATTTATAGAATCATTTACTTGTATTCTTTCTTTTGTTATTACTATCTGAGGAATTATAATCCCGATTGAACCACCCATTCTCTTAGCTTTTAATTGCATTTCCATTTTATTGTTAACTTATTTTGTTATATTAATTTAGTTAACTTAGTGAATACAACTTAGTATTTAAATCTTTTTCTTTTGTAGATTTTTTGTAAGTAGTTTTATAAACATCTTTTGCATTTTAATTAAACATCAAAAGAGACCAAAATGTTAATAGCTAGTTTTCCCGAGACAGAAGAGATTGGTAAGAAAGTTGCGCAGGGATTGAAAGCGCATTATTCTACCATTGATGTGCAGAAATTTCCAGATGGAGAGTATCATCTCAAATTAAGGGAAAATCCAAGCCATAACACTGTGGTAATATTAAATTCTCTTTCTGGGGAACCTAACAAGAAGATAATCGAAACTATTTTAGCAGGAGGGGTTGCGAGAGATTTTGGGGCGAAGAAATTAATTTTAGTTGCTACCTATCTTCCATATATGAGGCAGGATAAGCATTTTGAGAAGTATGATAGCTTTTCTGCTAAACATATAATGAGATTGTTTAATGAGTTTGATAAGATAATTGCAATTGATCCTCATTTGCATAGAATTCATAAGATGAGTGAGCTTTATTCAAAGGCAGAGAGTATATCTACAAATAATTTAATTGTAGATTATATTAAAAAAAGGTTCAAAGGAGATTTTGAGATTATAGGCCCAGATGCTGAGAGCAGGCAGTGGGATTCTCAGATTGCGAAGATGCTGGGGAAGAAAGTAGTTATTCTTGATAAAACAAGATTGGGAGATGAGGAGATTAGTCAGAAGGAAAAACCACTTGGAAAAATAAGAAATGTGATTATGATTGATGATATTATTTCAACTGGGAGAACTCTTGCAGGGGCAATTGAAATGGCAAAGCATCAGGGTGCTAAAAAAATAACATGCATTGGAGTTCATGGTGTTCTGGTTGATGGAGCTGATGAATTGATAACTAGAAACGCTGAGATTGTTACAACAAATACTATTTTCAATAAATATGCAGAGATAGATGTTTCTCCAGTGATTATTGATGCTTTGAAGAAATTTAAGTAGAACTTCTTATCTTCAGTCACAAAGGCATAGGCATTAAAACTCATCAGTCCAAAACTCAAATAAGTTATACTTCGCCTTTTCTTTGTTCAAGAAAATAAAGATTTCATTCGCTTTTTCAATTGGAACAATAAAAGATGAAGGCGAAAGCTTTTTTCCCCCTAAAGTTTCAATCATTCCTTTCTTTATGTATATCTTTTCTTCCCTGCCAAATAATTCTCTTATAATTTTATTCCTTTTTGCTATGTCTTTTACTGGATTTAAATAGAAATGCACAAATCCTCTTTTATCTTTAGGAACTTCTTTGTACCTTCCGTATAAAACAATTCCATCACTTATGATGCTTCTTTTCAATTTCCAGTTATCTAAATTGCCTGCTTCGAATTTAATGGTATTTGAAATTCCTTTTAATTTAAATGTTTCATGTATTCTTGATTTGTAAAATTTTTCTAATTCGGATTTTATTATTTCTTTTATTTTATCTTCATCTCTTTTCACATTAAAGAATATATCAATATCACTTTCTTTATCTGCTTCTCCTCTTGCTACTGAGCCAAAAAGAATAATTTCGTCTACTTCTATCTTTGGTAAAACAAATGATATAAATGCTACTGCACAGGATATTAATTCTTTATATTTTGTATCCTTCATTTTTCAATAACTCCTCAAATATCTCCTTTAATTTGAGAAACTTTTCTAGTACATTCTTTGCCTGAATTTCAGTTGGTTTTCCATAAACAAGAGAAGTTCTTTCATCTTCTAAATCGTAAATAAGGTTATATATTTCTTCTTTTCTTGAAAAATCAACGTTTAATTTTCTTTCAATTAAAGCCTCTTTTTTCTGTCCTATTTTTGGTCTTTTGAACCAATCGTGTTTGACCACTTTTCCAAGTGGAATTTTTTTCGTGATGTGGAGATATAATTCCAGATATTGAATTGAGCATGCGGAACAATTAAAACCAATTGTTATTGGCTTTTTCTCTATTCCTTGATTTATTGCATCGTTTATCTCTTCCAAATGCTCTTTTATTTTCTTATTATGCTCTTCCAACGATGTCATATTTAAATATTGGTATTTTTTATACCGCTAATTGGTATATTTTAATCCTTATAAATCTTTCCGTGGATTATTTTATACCTCTAAATGGTATATTTTATACCTTCTTAGTTTAAACGTTCTGATAATCTTTGCCTTATTATTGTTAATTTTCATTAATCGAATATTATTTATGGGGAAGGATATAGAAATATTATCTGATTGTAGAGATTTAAGTGCTGATTTTATCTCTCTGTTTGACTTAAATTTCCCTAATGTTAAGTGAGGTATATATCGGGGCATATCTTTATTCTTAAATTTAGATAAAATGCCTGAGTTTAATTTTTTATGCAATGAATGAATTTCACTTCTTCCTGAAGTTAATAACATATAGAGATAATACTCTTTTTTAGATTTTGCAAAACCATTAAGAATTAATTTAAATGGTTCTAGATTTATTGATTTTTTAATGTGTTCTATTAATTTATTTTGATTTGAATAACTAAATGGATAAACTAGAGTTATATGATTCTTCGTCTTATCAAAATTTGAATCGTATTTTTTTCTTATCTTTGATAGATACTTATTCTTTGGAAGAATTATATTTAACACATATTTCATATTATTTTCTTCGCTTCAGTTACAATAGCCTTGGCATTTATGCCATATCTTTCTAGAAGTTCATCGGGTTTGCCTGAATGAGGGATTCTTGAAACTGCTAAATGAGTGATGATTATTCCTGAATTGGATAGAGAAGAAAGAAGGGCTTCTCCAATTCCTCCTTCTTTGTAATGGTCTTCTGTGATTATGATTTTATTTCCGTGCTGTTTGATAAATTCTATTAGCTTTTTGCTATTAAGTGGTTTGATGCAATAGAGGTCTATGACTGCTGTTTCGATTTTTGCTTTTTTCAGTTCTTCATATGCCTTTAGGGATTCGTGCAAGGTTATTCCTGCTCCGATAAGGACTAATTTGTCTTTTGGAGATTGTTTAAGCACTTTGAAATCTCCAACTGGGAATTCTTCTTTGTTTTCATATAGAATTTTTGTTTTTGGACGAGTTGTCCTTATGTATTTAATCCCTGGAAGTGTTGAACTTAGAAGAGTTAGTTTTTCTGCTGAAACTGCATCGCTTGGATAGAAAATTGTGCTGTTTGGAAGTGAACGAAACATTGCAATGTCTTCCAAGCCCATTTGGGATGAGCCGTCTTGCCCGATTGAAATGCCACAATGGCTTCCGCAGACTGTGAAATTGGCTTTACTTATTGCAGCCATTCTCAATTGGTCATGTGCTCTGCTTAGAAATGAAGAGAAAGATGATGCAAAGACATTAAATCCTTTCTTGCTTAGGCCTAATGCTAATCCGAGCATATTTTGCTCTGCAATAAAGCATTCAATGAATTGTTTTGGAGTTTCTTTTTTTACTTTATCTGCAAAAGTAGAGTTTGAAACTTCTGCATCCAATGCTAAAACAGAAGGATTTGATTTTGCTAGGCTTGCTAAAGCAGAGCCATAGGCTTCTCTTGTTGCTATTTCGTCTTTTGGATTGTATTTTGTTTGAATTATCTTATGTTCTAATGGTGCCTTTTGATTAATAGTTATTGGGGGAGCTATTGAGATTGATGGAAGGGAGGGATTTGGAATTTCCTTTAGGGCTTTTGCAAGTTCTTTTTCATTTAGAGCCTTTCCATGCCAGCCTTCTTTGTTTTCTAAAAAGGAAACGCCTTTTCCTTTTAGGGTTTTTGCTATTATTGCTGTTGGCTTGTCGGATTTTCTTGCTTTTTGTAGGGCATCAAGGATTTGTTTTACGTTGTGTCCGTCAATTACAATTGTGTTCCATCCAAAACTTGAGAGCCTTATAGCTAGGAGCTTTGAATTATGTCCGAGCATTGTTTCTCCTCTCTGTCCTAGTCTGTTTAAGTCTATAATTGCAGTAAGATTATTGAGATTGTTATGTGATGAAAATTGGAAGGCTTCGTAGTTTGAGCCTTCTGCTAATTCACTATCTCCTAAAAGGACGAATGTTCTAAATTTTCTTTTTTGTAGTTTGGATGCTAGGGCCATTCCCGTTGCAATTGACAAGCCTTGTCCGAGAGAGCCAGAGGCAACTTTAATCCAATTTAATTCTGGAGTTGGATGTCCTTCCAAATCGCTACCAATTTTTCTGTAATTTTCTAGATTTTCTGTTAGACAGCCAGAGTGTTTAAGGCATGAGTAGAGGATTGCAGCGGCATGCCCTTTACTTAGAATGAATTCATCATTGTCTGGGTTGTTTGAGTTTTTGGTGTCTAGCTTTAGTTCATTGAAAAACAAACAGGATATTATTTCTGCTGATGAAAGGCATGATGTTGGATGTCCGGAGCCGGCTCTAGTGGTCATAACTAGAGAATCTCTCCTCAGAACATTAGCTAAACTTTGTAAATCTTTCACTTCCATTTTATATGTTCTCTAGAACGAATTAGTATAAAAACCTTAACTTGCTATGGAATAAATGGAAAATTCACTTTCGGTGTGCATAATAACAAAAGATAATGAAAAAACAATTGGAAATTGTATTTCTAGCGTGATAGGTATAGCTGGAGAGGTAATTGTGGTCGATAGTGGTTCTAGGGATAAGACTAAAGGTATTGCTAGCAGTTTGGGATGTAAGGTTTATGATTATAAATGGAATGATAACTTTTCAGATGCTAAGAACTTTGCAGTTTCAAAGGCAACTGGAAATTGGATTCTTGCTCTTGATGCAGATGAAACTATTTCTGAATTGGATTGCAAGAAAATAAAACAGACTATTGAAAAGAAGAATCAATTTTTAGGATATTATTTAATTCAGAGAAATTATAGCAATTCTCTCGGAGATTTTGGATGGGTTTCCTCAAGAGATGATTCCTATTTGGAAAGTAAGGTTGCGAAAGGATATACTCCTAGAAAAATGTTAAGATTATTTAGAAATCATCCGGAAATAAGATTTGAGGGAGCAGTACATGATACTGTTGTACTTTCGATAGAGAGGATAGGTATTGGATTGATAGGGGAGACAGATATAGTTATACATCATTATGGATATTTAAATAGAAAAGATGAAAGAACTGAGAAGTATATTGAAATTGAAAAGCAGAATATAAGAAATGATTATTTTCAGGAGTTTCAGATTGCTTCACAGCTACATTCAATAGGAAAATTGAATGAGGCACTGGTACATTTAGCTAATTCTATTAAATTAAATCCTAATTTCAATACATCTCTACTTCTTTTAGGAATAATCTCAATTAAAAAGGGGAAAGTTAGTGAGGCTAAACCTATTTTATTAAGATCTTTGGAATTGAAGCAGGATGAGATGGCCTGGGAGCATTTGGGAATAGTTGAAACATATGAAAAGAATTTTGATAAAGCTATTGCCTGCTTTAACAAGGCAATAGAAATGAATCCAAAGAATGCTGATTTTTATTATAATCTAGGGAATACTTTGAAATTGGCTGGAAGAATTAATCAGGCAAAGCAGGCATATGCGAAGGCTATTTATTTGAATCCTGACTACGAAGGAAAAATACAATGAATAATACATTAAATTTAGTGACTGAAGAGGGAGGGAGAGCCACTCTACCTAGACCTGAAATTGAAATACATTCGCGAGTTATAACCATGCTGGACAGAGGCGCGACATTTTATATTTGTGAACAAGAAATGCCTTTGGTTGATGGTTCTGAGTTATTAGCTAGTATTCCTCACTGTGGAGCATATATTTTTCCTCAAGGTTTTGATGTTGCTTGCTTGGATAAATATACTCCTCGTAAAAAAGACACCAGAATATTTAATTTTAACAAATTATCTGTAGATGAGCTTAATCGAAGAATTTTTGCAGGTTTAAGCGGTGTTAGATTGGATATAAAAGATACTCTAACTGAATTTGAACCGACTAAAGTCTTTAGAAGAGTATATGATAAAATTGGATACCCTTGGATTCCTTCCTATTTTTATGTTACCGCAAGAGAGATTGGTCCGGATAGTGAAAGGTAGATAAATTTATTTAACTATTCTGTAGGATCCGTGACTGCTTGGTTGGAAAGAACGAAGTCTTCTTCTAAGATTGCGAATGTATATAATGAAGATTAAAACAGCAAGAATAATAACTCCTCCGATAATCTTTGTTTTTGTGAAGAAATTGAATGAAGTGGTGTTGTTTATTTTATTTGTGTTTGTTGTGTTTGCTGGAGAGGACATTGGTTGAATTGGTGTTATTAGTTCGTGAATTGTTTGTATTGTGAGTTCTGCTTTTTCATCTGAAACAGACTCAAGTTTAACTGAGAGGTCATAAAATCCAGATGAAGAAAGAGTTAATTTTTTTGTTTCGCCAAGATTTAGAGGGATATCGGTTTGATCGTTTTGCATAATCAAATTAACTGCATTGCCTGAAATTTCTGATAGAGTGAGAGTATATGTTTCATAGGATGTGCTTGTTTTTCTGGAAAATTGGATGCTGTCTCCAGGGATTAGACTCTGAGTTACCCCTTGGGAGGATAATTGGGCGCTAAATGTGTATGTTGAAACTCCCACTCCCATTGAGCCGAAAGATGCATTTGTCAGTGCGAGTGTAGAGGGCATTAAAAATAATACTAAAAAGACTGCTAAGATGATTGATTTGCTGGATAAAATGTCTCTCTTTTCTTTATTCATTTTATTATTAAAAATTGCGGATATTTAAATCAATCGATGGAGCTTTTTTATGGATAGTTAAAAGGTGGATTTATTTTATAAAAATAGTAATAAATTAATGACATGACTATAATTAGTATAACTATAATTATTGAAATTATAAAACTCAAATTTTTTTCAGAGGGAGTGTCTGATTGATTATTTGAAATATCTTGTGAATTCTCTGAATAAGAAATATTTTTATATTTGGACGAAATTAATTCATTAATTGTTTGTAAAGTTATGTTTGCTTTGCTTCCTGAAATTGATTCTAGTTTGACATATAAATCATAATATAAACTTGAAGAGATGTTCAACTTTTTACTTTCTCCAACTTTTAGTAAGATAGTTATTGGATTGCTTCTTATTATAATTTCAGCAGAATTATTGCTAATTTTTGTGATATTAAGAACATGGTTTTCTGTGCCTATAACAAAATTAATTTTGTCTCCAACTCCTAAATTCTTTGATGTTCTCGTAAGAGATTGTGTTTCATTTAATGTATATTCTGTGATTGGAGCCCAGCTAGAACCTCCACTCCCGCTACCACTTTCGGTATTTGTTGAACTGCTTGAAGGAGCACTAAGAGTAATTGTTCTTGTTTCGCTATTATTTACATTGCCTGTTGTGTCGTTTGATGTTGCATTCAGGTAATATGTTCCATATACAAGACTTGTGAAATTTACAAAAATAGAGCTTGAATTTCCGGAGGTTGTGTTTACTAGTCCTGTTGAATTGTAGAGGTTTATGAGTGCTGTACCAATTCCAACTGTGTCAGATATGCTTATATTTGCATGAATACTAGTTTGATAGTATGTTGTTCCTGAACTTAGAGTTGGGCTGACAAAACTTATTGCTGGGGCAGTTGTGTCAATTGTAATTGTTCTATTATCTGTTAAAAACTGGTTGCCTGCTAAATCAAAAACCTGATAGAACCAATGATAAAAACCGTCAACTAAAGAAACAACTACTCCTACAATGGATTGTAAACTTCCAGATATTGCGGTAAAGGCTGTTGAATTTATTTCTGAGTCTGTTGAATTATATATAAATAGTGTTGCGTTACTTAATCCACTGTTGTCTGAAAGATTTGCAGTGAAGTTTTGAGCAGTGTTGTAATAGGAGTTATTTTCTGGAAGAGTTAAATTAGTAGAAGGATTTGTATCGTCTATTGTGAAGTTTAATTGAGATGTAACAACATTGCCGAATGAATCGACTGATTTTATAGTATAACTTTGATTTCCAGTTAAACCTGTGAAATCTCTTTGAAGACTATATTGTGAAGAGTCGTAAAGGGATTTTATTTCAGATAAAGAAAGACTTCTGTTGAATATTAATATTTCATCCAAACCATCTTCAATATCTCCTGCAGAAGAAATAATATGAGGTATTCTTCCTATTCCAGCATAATTGGAGGTATGCCACGGTCCTAAAGGTGCTGAAACGGATTCAATTAAATCCCCATTCCTGTAAATAGACAAATTATTTCCGTCATAAGTCCCAATATAATTAGTCCATTCTCCACTGTCTGTATATGATGATGCAAGATGCTGCCCGTCAGTGCTAGTCATTCTTATTGCATAATAGTCGTCATCTAATTTCATTCCAAAAGAACCGAAAGTCATATAGTATCTTGCTTTTCTAAATCCTTGCTCGTTTGTTTTAACCCACATAGAAATGGTAATATTTTCTGGAGTTAAAGTTGAATTATCTTGTATATCTATAAAATCGTTTGTTCCATCAAAATTATATGCTCCGCCAAATGCTCCTTTAGGAGTAAATAATGGACAAGTGCTGTTCCCTTGAAGAACATGACATTCACCATTAAAGCCATAAATTGAATCATCCTTGAAAAATGTTTCGTTTGACTCTTCAAATCTCCACCAGGCAATTAACCCGTCACTAAAGAAAGAATATGTTCTTCCGCTTGCATCCGAACTTGAGATATTTAATGTAATATTTCCCTTTGAATATCCATCTTGAGTTGGAGATATAAAAGATAATGTTGGAGAAGTTACATCTGCTGATGAATTATATGTTTTTATTAATAAATTTGATTGTCCTTTGTATCCTAAACTATTAACTGAATAACCCGTAATTGAATGATTCATAAATCCTATATTTGTAAAATTATGGTAATATTGTGTTTCTGATGTATTAAATAATGAACTAATCTCATTTTGGGATAAGGTACTGTCAAAAACAACAATATCATCTATTGTTCCATTGAAGAAATTATTTCTAGTTAATTGAAGATTATCGCTGTCATTAATTCTTGCACCTATAATTAAAGGCACATAATTAGAAAAGTCATCTGAATAATTAAATCCTTCACTTCCTATTCCCTCACTAAAAGTCTGATTAACTCCATCTATATAAATAGAAGTATAATTATTGGATATATCAATTACAAAAGCAATATGGTACCATTGATTTGTATTTAATGTTAAAGGAGTGGTGAGAAGGTTATATCTACCAGTCTGTCCATTTTGTAAAGTATTGCTTGGATTTGTTGTTCCTAAAAATAGGGTTACGTTTCCGGTATCTGTTAAACCTAATTCCCATCCCCTCCGGTTATAGTCTATCTTGGAAATAAATGTTTGGGAAGTAGTATTGCTACTTAAATTAACCCATCCCAAAACTGTCAAAGCGCCTGGAGGAGAAATAGGCAAGGCATTATTATTTCTTCTGTCAGGCAACAACCAATCCATAAATCTATTGTCTCCAGATATTAAGTCAGTCATTTCAATATACTGACTAATTCCATTAAAGCTCCAACCATTTCCAAATTTTCCTGTTGTTTGAGACCCAGCATTAGAAATATTGGTATAAAGGCCGTAATAACTTAAATCATATGGACTTCCTGTTGAATCTAAATTGTCCATTGTTAGCCATAAAGCTAATGATTTATCAAAGTCAACAAAAGAATAATGCTGCCCCGAAACAGAAGTAGATAAGTTAATAAATATTGATGTTGAATCTTGCGAAGAAGCATTTGAAGGTGTTGGGGAAACGAATGAAATTAATTGACTTACTGTGTCAATTGTAATTGTTCTTGTTTCTGTTGAATTTATATTTCCAGCCAAATCAGTTAGGGTAACATTGTAATAGTATGTACTATCAGCCAAATTTGTAAAGTTAGTATAATTTGTCGAAGTTGAGAAAGTGGTGCTGTTAATTAATGCTCTCGTATTGTTATATAAATTGAAAGTGATATTAGCAAAGTTTATATCTGAAGCTGAAACATTGATACTAATTATATTTGTATATATTGTTGCTCCTGAATTTTCAGTGGAAGATATAAATTCAATCAAAGGAGTTGTTGTATCTACTGTTAGGTTTATAGTAGTTGAATCTCCCAAATTTCCTAAGGTGTCAAATGAACTTGCGTTGAAATAATAAATACTATCGGGCAAAAGATTAAATATTGAAGTTAAAGGAGAAGTTGCTGAAAATAGTAAGGGTGTGGATGAAATATTTCCTGAAACCCATTGTGGAGAGCCAAAGAATGTTCCTGTGCTCAAACCAGCCTCATCTGAAACTGAAGTTCCGGTATTTTCATCCATGTGCCAGATGTTTTGTGGAGATGGAGAGTCAGAAAGCCTGCTGTATGCCCCATCTCCAGAATTATATAATGTTGCTACTTGAGATGAATTAAGCGCGCTGGTAAAAAATGCAGATTCATCAATTGAGCCAGCCCAATTATATCCAATCATTGTGTCTCCACCTATTCTAAAATTATTAGTTGAGTTGGTAACTGTTCTAACACATGAATTTCTTAAAACTCCATTTACGTAGATTTGGATTGTAGTTCCATTATACGTTACAACTCCATGATACCAGTTTCCAGTTTGAATCAAAGAATAAGTATCAGTACCACATACTGCCTCTGCACCAGTTGTTTCTGTATAAATTGAAATATCGTTATGTTCTATAGCTATCGCCACACCCATAGTGTTATACTGCGAGTTTCCAGCCAGAGCTCTAGAGCCTGAAAGAATTTCAGGCTTAAACCATGTAGAATAAGTAAATCCTGATGTTATATTCTTTTGATAATCTCCAGATATAGATATTCCTTGTGAGGTTCCTGAAAAATTAATGGCTGAACCTAGAATGGATGAACCTGCGACTCCAGTGGAATTGTAGGCTGCTAAAGTTATATTGGTTATTCCATCAGCGTCTTCGGAAGTCAAATTTATATTTAATGTGCTTGAATTTGAGTATGCACCAGAACTTAAAGTTGGACTAACAAATGTGACTGTTGGATTGGCTGCTGAAGCAATATTAACAAAACAAAATAATAAAATTACAGATAATGAGAGCACAAAATAATTTAATTCTTTAACCTTCTTCTTTTTTGAAACAGCCATATATACTAGATACAATTTAGATATTTAAAGTATGTGCTAGCTCTTTTTCTCAGCCTGCATCTGTTCTATCTGAGAGACAATGCCCTGAAGGGCTGAATTGTATATTTCTATTCGTGTTCTCATTTGCATTCTTGCTTCATTTAAACGCTTTGTTTGTTCTTCTATTGTTTCCAAGACTTCAGAGATTTTCTTTTTGACTAGGAAGCCTTGTCCTACTTCAACAAAAAGTTCCTTTGACTTTAGCTGTGCTGGAATGTGGACTCCCTTTCCTAGAGATGAGAGAATTTCTTTTTCATTGCTTTTTGAAAGTTCTTTAAGGCTTAAATCAAATGATTCATATTCTTGAATTTGCTGTTCTACCATCTCAAGTCTTTGCTCCATTTCCTGTGCTTCCTTTTGTAGGAAGTTTGCTTTCATTAGTGTTTCTTGATTGAGTTCCATAATATAAGTTATAAAATAAGGGTTTTAAAGATTTGCTTTAGGACATTTCATTCAAAATCGACTGATTGATTTGCCTTGCCATATTAATATTCTTTATCACGCTCAACTTTATTTCCAATTTCTTATTTACAATATCTGAAAGTTCTTTGAGATTAAGGTTTTCAAGATTTTTGTTCTTTTTGAAGAATTCGTCCAATTCTTTTGTTAATTCTAGAGGATATTGTGTTTGAACAATTAGGTCTCCGTAGGTTCCCACATAGTAGGACTTGTCAAATTGAGAGGAAGATTTGGAAATTGAGACTTTAAGTCCTATTTGTTTATATAAGTTCATTGCAATTTTATCAAGAGGAGTGTTGCCTGTTGAAAGTGTGTATGACTTAATGCCTTTGTGCTTTAGTTTTTCCATTAATCTTTTTTCTGTATCTGAATGGAGTAATGCTTCCCAACCGTGTGCTCCCCGCCAGCAGTTTATATTTGGGTCTCCCTGTTTGAATTTTTCAAACCAATTTGTTATCAAATCTTCCCAGAATTTCATCATTTCATTCAAGGAAGAGAATGTAAAAACAGAGATTTCTTCTCCTATTGCATCTGTTTTCTTTGGAGTTGATTTTTCTTCGTAAATAGTGTTGTAAAGATTATCCATAACTTCCTTGCTCTGTTTAACCCATTCTCTATTTATTAGGAAGTCATTATCTTGCCTTAGAATTACTTTTTCTTCTACCAATTCAAGGACTGCTTTCCTTACTGCTTGGAATGTAACTGCTTTTCCATATCTCTTTCTAATGTAATTTGTCAGTTGAATAAGTTTTAAGGGATATTCATGAGTGAGGATGGTAAAAACTAGGTTTTTCACACTTTGCTTGTTTCCTAGGGGAAGGCTTATTTGTAGGCTCATTTTATTGAACCTTTTAGATTAGTTTTATATTTAAACCTTTTGGTTCAATTATTGTTTAACCAAGAAGATATTATGTGTTTTTGTTTATAGAAAGTATGAAAAACAAAATACAAACAACTGAAAGGAGGGAAAAATGAAGATGAGCTCTGCTAAGATGTATGGAAAACCATTTTCAAAAATGATTCAAAAGATTGGAGTAGTATTAGGTCTTGCTACTGTTGCAGGCTATGTCTTTTTGGGAATAGATTCTATGACTAGAAGTCCTACGCCTTTAAGATGGACAGAAAGAGAGATGAAAGAACAATCTGGAAAGGTAGATATTCCTAAGATTTATGGAAGGAAATTTTGTGATAATGCCTTGACTATAGACATTGATGGTGATAATGATGTAGACGCGCTAATGTTTGCTCAGTCTATATTTAGATATGATAAATCAAAAGAAAAAGAATTGAGAGTTAGGTATAATTTTGAGAGAGATGCAAAAGAAATGACTCCCACACTTAAAGAACTGGCAAATAGAGTTATGCATACTCAACAGGATTTTGCGAGACACTATTTAATAGAAAATAATGCTTATGTGAGGCGTAGATAAGATAATTTTATTTTTCTCTAATTTCCCAGACTTCTAGGGTTTCAAAGAATAGCTTTTGAGAAGAGATAATATGAAAAATTAATTTCGATTTTGACAAAAGTTGAATTATCTTATTCTGGGGAGTGAGGGAGGATAGGAGTAGGAGAATTATTCCGTTTTTATTGATGTGAGTTGGTGCTTGATTGAGAAATTTGAGAATTATTTCATCTCCGTGTTTTCCTCCGGTTGTGGCTATTGCTGAAGCCTTGTCTTCTTGGCTGTCTTCGGGAAGATAGGGTGGATTGAAGATTATTAAATCAAATTTGGATTTAATTTTACTAAATAAGTTAGATTGAATTATATTAATTGGATAATTATTATCTTTAACTAGATTTTTTAAGTGATTAATTGAAGTGGTATCAATATCTGAAGCAGTAATGGAATAGGCTCCTGAATTGAGGGCAGAAAGGGCTTGGATGCCTGAGCCAGAGCCCATGTCTAAAACTGATTTGTTTTTTGAATGGAGTTTAACTTGTTTTTCTAGAAGATATGAATCTTCTCTTGGGGAATATATCATTTTATTTGGATGGTTTAGTGGGGAGTTTAATTAATTTAATTAGGAAACTAGATTTAGTATTTCGGTTTTGAACATTAAAATAAGGATTACCATTCCGAGAAGAAGAATTAGAATTGCCAGAAGCATTGCGATTGTTTGTTTTCTTTCTCTCTCCACATCAATTGGATTCCTTTGTGGTGCTTGAATAGATTGGGAAGTGATTTGTGGATAGGACTGCTGAATTTGTTTTTCCACAGTTGGTGGTCTTGATTGAGATTGGGGGATTGGTTGTTGGACTGGTTGCTGAACTGGTTGTTGTAGTTGAGGTTTTGAAAATGAGAGAATTGATTTTGGTTGTTGGACTGCTTGCTGTGGAACTGGTTGAGATTGTGATTGGGGTTTTGAAAATGAGAGAATTGATTTTACTTTTGGTTTTTCTTCTGGAGGACCTACAACTGTGAATGATGATGAAATTGAAGAGGCAGATTGATTGAAGAGTTTTGCCGCTTCTTTAACTTCCACAGGGTTGTATCCTGCGTTTATAAGAGATTGGATTGCTTGCTCTAGAGAAAAACCTCTCTCCAATGCGTTCCTTATTGCTCCGGTTAATTCGTCGTTCATAGGTCTATGGATTTCCCGTTATTCATTAAATGCACGGTCTTATTTAAAGTATATCCCATCTCCTCTGCTAGCTTAGCACAGTATTCTGTTTTCTTTAGATCTCCGTGGCTTGGAATAATGTGTTCTGGATTTGTTATTTTAATTAAATCTCTTATGTCTTCTTGTCCTCCATGTCCACTTACGTGGACTGAATCAAATATTCTTGCTTGATTTTTCTTTAGTCTTTTTACAAGATCTTCTTTTGTTACTTCGTTTATTGGAGTTGGAATTGTCTTTGAGGAAAAAATGACTTGATCATTTTTTTCTATCTTTAGGGGCATTTGATTTCTAGAAATTCTGTCTAGGATTGAACCTGGCTCGCCTTGATGTCCAGTGCAAACAACAAGATAATCTTTTTTGTTTGCATTTACTCTTTTGAACATTTTTTCTCTTTGATTTCTATATGTTGCCATGGTGACATCTTTTAGGAAGGGCGCTTTTCCTACTCTATTTGCTGCGTCCATATACTTGCTAAGACTTCTTCCAAAGAAAATCACTTCTCTTCCTAACCGCTTGCCTAACTCTGTGATTGTTTTTAGTCTTGCTATGTGTGAGGAGAAAGTTGTTACAACCATTCCGGATTCCTGGTTTTGGGTGAAGAAGACATCTTCTAGAAGAGATTTTGCGACTTTCTCACTTGGAGTTTTTCTATCGTCTGGAGCGTAGAGTGAGTCCACAACCAGGGCCTTAATTCCTATTTTTGATAGTTCTTTCATTCGGTGATAGTTTGGAGGATCTCCGAAAACAGGGGAATTGTCTAATTTGAAATCGTTTGTGTAGGCTACAACTCCCTCTGGAGTGTGAACTGCAATCATGGATGCTTGAATTGTTGAGTGAGTCATGTTAAGAAATTCTACTTTGTAATTCTTTTTTCCTTTTATTGTGTATGAACCATTCATGTTGACTGAGACTATTTTATTTCTTATTTTCTGTCCTGAATCATTTAGCATTATTTTAAGAAATTCTGCAGTGAAGGGGGTGCAGACAACATCTGCATTGTATTTTTCTGCTAAATATGGGATTGCACCTACATGGTCTAGATGTGCGTGGGAGATTAAAATAGCTCGGACTTTATGTTTTAGATTGTGTTTTTCTAAGTATAAGTCATCGGGCAGAGCGCCGATGGCTCTCATTCCTCTTTCTGTTGGAATTTTTTCTCTTTCTGCTACTCCCACTATTGCTGGAAGAAATATTCCGCAGTCAAAAAGAATAACATCTTCACCAATTTCAAGAGCAGTCATATTCTTGCCAACCTCATCGTATCCTCCAATTGCATGTATCTTCATTCTAGAGATAGGAAATAGCTGTTTAAATAATTAAAGGTTTTAATTTATATCTGAGAAAAAGGTTTTTAAGTAATAAATTCCTATTTTATATATGAATAAAAGGGCACAATCTTTTGGCAAGTCAATGGGAAAAGTGTTTAGTTTTATAATTGCCTTTGTTTTGGGAGGGGTAGGGTTAGGCATTCTTTATAACTATGGTCAAGATATCTCGTCAATTGTTGGTGGTTTTGCTTTAATAGGCATTGCAATTGCTATTATTTATAAGATAATTGAAAATGAATAAAGAAGAATTAGAGAAGAATATTCTTGATTTGAAATATCAATTCCAGATGCAAAAAATTAATGCTTCGCTGACTTTGCTTACTGTTGGTATATTAGCTTTTATGGGTACATTTGTATGGTATGCTGAAAGATTAATATTTGGTATTGGCATCTCGGTGATTGTAATTATAATCTCTCTGTTTTATTACTTTAGAACTAAAAATCAATTGAAAGATATAGTGAAAGATATAGTAAAAGATATTAGAAAGTTGAAGGTAACTAATTGAAATGGTAAAGATAAAGGCAAACAAAAGACCGAATTATAGACATATTCTTATTTTGGATAGTAAGGAAAAGGTTGAGGGAGTATTGAAGGGTTTGGACTTAAGGGTTAAACCTAAGTTTAGAGAGATAGTAGTTAGAGAGCTGAAGGAAAAATTATCTGGAAAAGTTGTTTTAACTGTTTCAAGGGAAGATGTGAATAAGGTTAGAAAGGCTTTTGAGGGAAAGATTAGGACAATAAGGACTTCTGGGACGTTGAAAGGATTATTGAAATGATTGATAATTAAAGCTTTCCAAAAGCTTTAATTATCCTGTTTTGTTTGATAGAGAATGATAAAAGGGGAAGACAAACGAGGACAATTTGAGATTTCTTTTGGGATGATATTTTCTATTTTTATTATAATTGCAACGGTTGCAGTAGCATTCTATGTTATAAAAGAATTTTTGTCTGTGAATGAGTGTGCAGGTATTGGAGGTTTTTATGATGATTTTCAGAGAGAAATAACAAAAGCGTGGCAATCTTCTATAAGTAAGGGAGTTTATACTGGAACTCTTCCTACTTCCATCGAGTATGCTTGCTTTGCAGTTCCTGGAAAAGTATATACTGGAACAAAGTATACGGTGCAATATGATTCGCTGAAAGATACTATCCAGAGTTTTGGAATTGATGAGAATAGAAATGTATTTTTATATCCGAGTAAGGGCTGTCAGGGAATGGAATATTATTCTCTCGAACATATAGCAGTTAGTGATTTCTTCTGCTCTCAGGTTGTTGATGGGAAAGTAAAAGTAAACTTTGATAAGGATGTTTCAGACGCACTTGTTAAATTGTCTTAGTATAAAACCGAAAAAGATGAAAAAAATAAATGGTGAAAAGAATGGAATGATTGTAAAATTAATTTTGAATTATCTAAATTTAATGAGGTTAAAATAGTTAGAAGAGATTATAATTAATATAATATGGTTATTAAAAATAAAGAATTCCAATCACGGCAAGCTACTGGGTATTCTTTAAGCCTCCAAATATGGACGAACGAGAATAATCGTAGCAAGCTACGGGGTATTAAACCCATTTGGAGCAATAAAAAAGGAGTTGGATTTGGATTTGGGTGGATATTTGCAATATTTGTAGGAGGAATTATAATATTTCTTGCTGTTTATGCTGTGACTAATTTGGTTAAAACTGAAAGGCAAGGACAGGACGTGGCTTCTGCAAAAGAATTTGGAATATTGCTTAGTCCAGTAGAGACTTCATTGGAATCTGGGAAGCTTGCTCCGCCGATAATTTTTCCAAGCAGGAGCAGAGTTTATAATATATGTAGAAGTGAAGGTAACTTTGGAGTGCAAAGATTAAGTGTTTCAAGTTCAATGGGAATTGGAGATAAATACCAAGAGCCTGAAATAAGCACTCCATTTTATAACAAGTATTTCTTTTCTCCTGCTGTTGTTGAGGGAAAAAAGTTTTACGCATTTTCAAAGCCTTTGAATATGCCTTTCAAAGTTGCTGACTTGGTTTATATATTTGGAGAGGATAATTATTGTCTTGTTTCTCCACCTGGAGAAGTGGAAGATGAATTGGGCAAACTAATGGTGAATGCAAATGTTACTGGTTCAATTAGTGAATGTGCTCTTGAGAGTGTGAAGATTTGCTTTGGATATTCTGAACCAAAATGCAATGTGCTTGTTTCATTTGATTCAAACAGTGCAGAAAGAGGAATAGTGACTAAAAATAAGCAAGATGTTGTCTATGAAGGATATGCTCTGATGTACGCTGCAATATTCTCTGATCCTGAATTGTATGAATGTCAAATTGGAAGATTGATGAAAAGAGCTTCTTCTCTTTCTTTGATATATGGACAAAAGGCGGAGATAGTTTCTGCTAGGAGTGATGGATGTGGTTCGGCATTTGGAGAGAGTTTTGCTCAATATTCTAAAATTACTTCTGGAATTAATCAGTCAAAGATGATTGGAAGCATATTGGAGAGTTCTGAAAATTTGAAGGAGGCTAATGATGCAATCAGTTGCAAGATGTTCTAGAGGGCAGATGAAGATACAGGAAATGGCATTTGTGTTAGTTGCAATGATGATATTTTTTGGATTGGTTGCGCTTATATTTGCTTCTATTAATATGAATAAATTGAATAGTCAAACGGCAGTGCTTAGGGAAAATGATGCTAGAGAATTGATAAGAAAGATTGCTGGAAATTCTGAACTTGGATTTACTGCAATGACCTGTTCAAATTGCATTGATGTGGATAAGGCATTGGTTTTGAAAGAGCAAAGGGCATATTCTGGATTCTTCAATCTAGATTATTTGATGATTGAAAGAGTCTTTCCTTCTGGGAAGGGAGAGTGCTCAATTGTGAACTTCCCAAACTGTGGGACAATAACTATAATTAGCTCTTCTGGATTTTTATCTGCACCATATGGTTATGTTTCTTTATGTAGATATGAGGGGACAAGGGATAAGGGATATTATAAGTGTGAATTAGGCAGAATACATGCTGCCGGGAAGGGGTTAGAATGAACTTGAGAGATTATACTGCTAAGATATTTGAGATATCTATTGTAGTAATTGCCTTAATATTATTTTATATTACTAAGACTTTTGATATAGGGACATGGTATAATATAACTGTCGGGATAATAGCCGTTCTGATTGTCTTACTTTTAGTGGTTGTTTATTATGATTTAACACATAATAACTTAAAAAATAAGAAAATTGGCAGGAAGGGACAGGAGGAGATAACTGGGTTTGTTCTGGTGGTTGTGCTTGTTGCTGTAATTTTAGTGGTATTTTTGGGGATAACGCTTAGAGGAGATAAATCAAACAGCCAAGAAAGTCTGGATGTCTCCCATTTCTTGGATTCAATGATGGAATATACAACTGATTGTGCATTACAGTATGAACCGGCATATTCTGAGTTGGATGAACTGTTTAGGGAGTGCTATTCTAATTCTGATAAGAAGTGCACTTCTGGGAAAGGAATATGTGAACAGGCTAAGAACATAAGCCTTGAGATATTAGATGCTAGCTGGCCAACTGGGGCAAACAGACCTGTAAAGGGGATAGTGTTTAATTCAGATTATGAGATAAATAATAGTGTTATTGCAAATGTGATAAAGATAGAAAGGGGTAATTGTAGTTCTAGTGTGATAGGGGCAGAGCATTTCTCTGCAAATCTTCCTGGAAATATAGTAACTAGTTTGAAGATTTGCAGTTAAATTGATTGAACTAATTAAATTGGGCTGTACCTCTAAGAGACCACCGAAGAATAAGTTGCCAGATTTTATATATGAACTGAAAAGATAAAAAATTTAATTAGCTCATCTGTTTTATATTTTCTATCGGAAAATATAAATATTTATTAGATAATTATGTTGTCGTTTGATTTTATTTAAGACTTATTAAGGCATTTTATTTTGAGGTAACCCCTAAATGATATAATTAGATTATTCAACGATTTAATTATTATCTAACATTAAGAATAGAACTTCTGTTTAAATCAAGTTATATCTTTAGATGTATTGTTAGGGTGTCTATGACTATGATAGGTTTGAGCCTTTCTCTCTTCCCGGTGTGCTCAGAAATCATCTCAATCATCCCAAATCTTTGAAGAAGCTTGATGTCTTCACTGACTGATTTGAAGTCTCTGTTGAGAATTTTTGCAAGATTGTAAATTGAATTTGGTTTTTTTGTTTTAATTACGTGCAAGAGTCTCGCTTTCTCATTTGAGAGCAATTTCCTCAAAGCAGCTAAACCTTCAAAATCATAATCCTTGGAATCTCCTGTTAATTTCTTGAAAAAACTTTGAAAAGAACCTGATTCATCGATGATAGTTATCTCCCTTGTCTTTGATTTACTGGCCATGATACCCATATATGGGAATTATTACCTTATATATCTTTCCATATGGTAAAAAAGTAACTAAATATATAGGGGTTGGATATAATATGTGGTAGATTATACCCTATATAATAGGTATTTGCTAGGTTTTAGAAAAATAGTAGATTAGATGAAAAAGAGTTGTCACTCTTAGTGGTACCGAAAGCTTTATAAATGATTGTTAGATGCTCGAAGATACTACTTCGTTTAAGTCCTAGTGAAGGCAAAGGTTTTTAAAGGAAAATTTGTTAGGTTGTTAATCCCTAAAGCTTTAGAGATGTTGGTGATTCATATTACTAACATTCCATAGCTGGTTTTAAAGCCACCTCTAGGAGGAGTCTTGCGGGACTGCTAAGGGTAATAAGCAAAAAGGAGGATAAAAATAAATAATGATAAATTTTAGAAAAATTGCCTCAGTTTTGGCGAGCACTGTAATGATTGGTTCAACAATCGCACTTGCAGCTGCTGCATATCCAGCTCCATTCGTACAGGGTGGAAACGCTGACGTAGCAGAAGTCTACGGAAGCGCACCTGGTGCTGCTGTAGATCTTGCTGCTGTTGTAGAAATCAATACAAAGTTACAGGCTGAGCTTGCTAAACAAACTGCGACATCTGGTACATCTACTGGTGCATCTGCAACAGGAGGGGATGCTGTCAATTTGGCTTCTTCAAGCCAAAGGTTATACTCTAATAGCGTATTAAATCTCGCTAGAAATGTATTAACTAAGACAGAAATGCCTTCATTGTTAGCTGACGGCACTGCATATGATAACTCTGGAACTGCTTATGATTATAAGCAAAGTATAAAGCTCGGAAACGTAGCTTTAACATTTGGAAAGAGTGGAGAGTCAATTGACCCTGTCCATGCTCTACAAATTGGTACTGCTTCCGGAGGAGACTTTTACAACTATACCTTAACGCTGACAAAAGCTATAGAAGTTAATAATTCTGATGTTAAGGGTATTTCTGAATTCACTATCTTAGGGAATAAATACACTGTTGGAGCAAACTCTCTGCCTACTGTATTATATCTTTATGGTTCTGGAACAGAAGTTGTTGTTTCTGGTGGAGAGGAGAAGAAAGTTACTATTAATGATGTTGAACACACTATTAAATTAGTAACTACTTCTGGATCTACGACAGGATCAATCGAAGTTGACGGAGTTAGAAAATCTGTTCAGGAAGGTAGTAGCTATAAATTCGCTGGTGGTTTTGAGATATACATCAAAGATGTAACTCACCCAACAGTTGCTGGAGACCCAAGAGACATGCAGTTATTGCTAGGCGCAAAAACCTTGCAATTGCCTCATGGAGATACAGTTAAAGTTGGTGCTGACTCGGAAGCGATAACAAGCACTAAAGTTAACTTAATTTCGAGCGGAGGTAAGATAAGCCAAATAGATATAGGACAAGCTGCTGCTGAAAGCACTGGCGACTATATTAAATCTGGAGGATCTTACACGGATAGAGTATTCGGAACTGCCAAGGTACAATTTGCTGGAGATGTTCCTTCATTGGACTCTACATCAAGAGATGCTGTTACTGTTGAAGCCAACGAGCTTAGTGCTAAAGTTAAATTCACTTCCAGTGTTTCTGGAAAAGAATTTACTTTACAATATGCTCTTGATAACGACAATACTGCTGACGAGACTTTAGCATTAGTAAACGCTACACACCAAGCTGGTAAGAAAATCAGTGTACAGGAAGGAGAAAATCTTTATAAAGACGACCTTGTTCTAGTTAACTCTGGAGACAAAGGAAGAATTTTAAGGGTTAATTCAATTCCTGCAAACACAACAAACGCTAAAATAGCGTTCAAAGATGAAATTACGCAGGAAGTTTTCAACTTCGAAACTGGTGCTGCCCAAACTGGAAGCTTAAATATAGATGGTCAAACATACTATGTTGCAGCTTACAATGATGGAGTACTTGTTACAGCTGACGATTCAAGGATGGTCAACTTAACATGGGGAACTGGTGCTGCTTCAGGAATACCTGGAACATACACTACGTTATTCCCAAGAATACAGTTGAAAAATGGTGAGTGGTTTACAATCGCGAAGAGTACTTTTGTTTCAAACAACACGAGATATGCATTGCCTGGAGAATTCTTACTTTCAGACTATGAAGTCGGATCTCTATTGCCAATGACTAACTTGACTGGAAATGGAACATTGTACACTGATGCCACATTTGGAAGCATTAATTGGAGTATGGAGCAGCCAACACCTGCCCTAACCGATTTCAACGCAACCTTAAATGGAATCAAAACAACTTCGGGATTCTGTAACTTTACAGCTGTATTAGGTCCTGCGATAGTTATTCAAGAGGAAAAGACACTTGCTAATGCAAATGGTCAAGCCATTTGTATACCTTTGACAACAGAGGGAACAAGTCCAAAGACTCCTGCAGTAAACAGCCCTGTCTTCACAGACGGAGTTGGTTCATTGCTTCAGTTGAGTTCTGACTCAAATAAGTATCAAGCAGTAGATCTATTCGGTTCATTGGTTACTAAGGATTCAACAGGACAGAACAAAATTACTGTCTCTATACCTGAAGACCAAATGTACTCAGATGTATTGTTTACTGCAACTGGAACAACTGTTGCTGCTGGATCATCCAGTTCTGGAACTGTTAAGGAATTAGGAGCACCTTTCGTAAAGGACTCTGAAGTTTCTTCTGTTTCAACAAAGAACTTGATAGTTATCGGTGGTAGCTGTGTCAATACTGTCGCTGCGCAATTGTTAGGAAGTTCTGCACCACTATGTGATGCTGCCTTCACTGCTAAAACAGGCGTTAGTGCCGGACAATTCTTGATTCAATCGTTTGCATCACCTTACTCAACGGGCAAGGTCGCAACATTGGTCGCTGGATTCAACGCACAAGACACTGTTAATGCTGCTAAGTACTTCACTACACAAGCTGTTGATACAACAGCTGGTAAGACGTACAAAGGAACAAGTGCTACAGAGGCTACTCTAGTTACAACAACTGCATAATAAACAAAGGAATTTTTCCTTTGTTTTTTTTCTTTTTTTTTCTTTTTTTTCTTTTTCTCGGGGGGCGAGAGCTCTGATTATTTTTAGGTTTCAATGATTAGATTGAGATAAAAAGTGAGAGTTGGCTCTTGAGATAAGGTTTGGGGAGAAAGATTTATAAACTATAGCCATTCTATAGTTGAATGATAACAACAATACAGTTAAATGAAAATGTAAAAGATGCACTTGATAGATTAAAATTTAATAAGGAAACATATGAAGAAATAATTGTTAAAATGATTAATCGGATAGACAAGGATGAAAGAAATCATATTGAGTTAATGATTGAAGGAGCAAAAGAAACTGCAGAAGAAAGTTTGAGAATTACAAGAGAATTTGAGTTAATTGAAGATGATTTTGATTGGGAATGGAAGGAGAATTAAAGTGGATGTAAAAAGAGGAGATATTGTACTTGTAAATTTTGAGCCGATTAGGGGAAGTGAACAGGGGGGAATTAGACCATCAATCATTATACAGAACGATATTTTCAATAAATATTCTCCAACAACTATTGTTGCTCCAATAACTTCAAAATCATTTAAAAAGGAGTATCCTACAAATGTGTTTATGATGAAGGAAGACTCAAAATTAAGTAGAGACTCTACAGTATTATTAAATCAAATAAAAACTATTGATAAATCAAGAATAATAAAGAAAATAACTCAAATAGATAATTTGATAATGAAAAAAGTTGAGCGTGCTTTGAGAGTTAGTTTGGCGCTGGATTAAGCCAATCTAAAGTTTGTAAATAGATTTTTAAATCTTGATTTGCTTTGAAAATAATGAGAAGAATAGAAACGCAGGAGATTATTGATGCAAGGTCTCAGAGGAATAAAAAGATTTTTACAGTAATTATGCTTGTAATTCTTCTTGGGAGTACCGCAGGATATGCGTTTTTGTCTTTTGATGATGGTGGTTCTAGCTCTGGGGGGGCAAGTGTGCAGGGACAAGAGCAGGATGTAAATGGAAAATGGGTCCTGGATATTAATGGACAGAAAATTTATATAACTAACTCAAAAAATGATGTTGAAAATATAAGTGTAAATGTTGGAACAACTGCTAGAGACTTTTCTGGAAAAACAGTTTATATTTCAAGTGATAGTCCTCTTGCTTATAACGAATTAGCTTATCCTTTAAGTGCGTATGCTTCAAGAATACAAGAGGCATGCTATGGAAAATGTGATAAAAATCTTCCAGAAAAGAATTGTACTGATAGTTTAATTGTGTTTAGACAGAATGAAACTGGAAAGATTTCGCAGAGCAATAATTGCATATTTATCGACGGCAATTTGAGGGAAGTTGATGCATTTATTTATAAGTTATTTGGATAAACTTGGGATTTTTGATTGATAGGCGGGGTTTAGTTCTATTGCTCTTTCAAAATATTGATTAGCTCTTTTTGCTTTGCCAATTTTTTGGTAAACTATACCTAAATTGTAGTTTGCGTCTGCTGAATTTGGATTTAATTCTATTGCCTTTTCAAATTTTCTTATTGATTTGTTGTATTCTTTTGTTTCGGAGTATAATACTCCTAAATTATTGTAGGAGTCTTCACTTGGACTTATTTTGTTTAATTTAATTAGAACTTGCTCTGCCTTCGTATAATTTTTTAATTTGAGGTAAAGTCCGCCCAAGGTTAAAAGATAACGTTCGTCTTCTTTCAATATTAATGATTCTTCAAGATGGCCTATTGCTTCAAAAAACTTTCCTTCTTGAATCAGCTCTGATGAAAGTTCGTAGAGAATAAAATGTCTTGGTTTGTCTGGATGCTCTTCAGTTAGTCTTTTAATTAAAAGTTCTTTGTAAATTGCCTTTTTTTTATTCTTAAAATCTTTTTGTTTTGACTCTCCGAAATGGTGAATTACTATATCACTACTAAATACCTTGCCTCTTTTCTGTTTTATAGAGTTGTGAACAGTCTCATGTATTTTTCCTTCAAAAAAATATCCTCTTTTGAATAGCCTAAGGATGGTATCGGTCCTAAAACCAGGTGCACATTTGCTTTCTGAATATGAATCATCTTTTGAAGAATTCCAGTTTGCTTGTCCTATTTCGTTTGTATAAGTTCTCAAAATAAAATTATATGCATCACACTCGTCACTATTTATGGCTTTTCTTATTTCATTGCAATCTTTTTCCGAGATAGACTCATCTGCATCCAAAATAATAATCCAATCTCCAGATGCTTTACTTAGAGAGAAGTTTCTTGCTTCTGCAAAGTCATTATTCCAAACAAAATCATAGACTTTGTCGGCGTATTTATTTGCAATTTCTTTTGTTCTATCGGTTGAACCAGTATCTACAATAATGATTTCATCTACTAGATTTTTGATGCTTTCTAGACATTGCTCTAAATATTGCTCTTCATTCTTTACAATCATACATACACTCAGTTTATTCATATTTAGTCCAACAAATAACCATTTAATAAGTTTTCGACGATAAATTACTTTTTTTATTTCATAAGCTTTAAAAACCAATAAATCCTAGGCAAACTATGGTAGTTAAAAAGTCAAAAGTGAGCAAGCCTGTGAAAAAGGAAAGTCATAGAAAAAGCCGAGAGCTTGAATGGGTTCTTGGAGTCATGGCTGGGCTGATAATTCTTGTTTTGCTTTTGTCTAGCTTTTATCATGGATTGAATACTGTAAAATATAATGGGATGACTTTCCAAAAGGTGAAGGTTGGGGAACTGGTATTTTATTATTATGATTATAGCTTTAAAGATATGGAAGGACAACAGTACCATTATAATTTGTATTTGAGAAATAATCCAAAGGAGAATAATGTTTCTCTTTCTGGAGAGATAATTCTGCCCGGAGATATGGATATTTATTTAAGTGTGAATTCATCTGGATTGAATATGTGTGAGGATAGTAATATTGCACTTGGTACTTTGAGCAACTTTTTGACAAGCAACTTACTTACAATTAAGGCTGCTAAGCCTGACTTTTTAGAGGCAAAGCAAACTAATTTTACATTTGCAAATTGTAAGAGTGAGCCGGGCAATGTAGTTATATTGGTCCAAGAAGGAAATGAGACTAGAATATCAAAAGAAGGAAACTGCCATATTATTGATGTTGCAAATTGTGAAGTGATGAAGGCTGTTGAGAAGTTTGAAGTTCAGTCTATTGCTGATGCTAAGTCTAGAGGACAATAACCCTCTTTTGATGCTATTGGACTGAAAGATGGGGATTATATTATCTATTGTGTATATTATATCTTGATTGGAGAATTATGTTGAATATGGGGCTGATATATTTATTAGATATGGGATAATTGAAGAGATTTATTGTTCGTCTTTATGATAAAAATCTAGGAATTCAATTAAATTTTGTTCAGGGTAATAATTATATGCTAGTCTGAAACTACCTCCTCCGATATACACTTCTCTAGTTCCCTTTCGAATATTTCGCATAGGTTTTCCTATTTCAGGTTCTGCAATAATTTTTCTTATTTTATTTTTAATGCTCTTCTGCATTTCTTGATCTTTTATTTTAAGGATAGCTCTTTGAAAATTATCGTCAAACTTTACATTTACCATTTATCAAGTTCTTCAAGGAATTTCTCGGCAGACATCACCTTGAATTCTCCTCTTTCGTGCCTCTTATATGCTTCTTCAATCCTTCTTGCGAATTCAATGTCTTCTTTAAACTTCTCATCTAAATCGTCTGCTCTCTTGAGCATAATTGTATTTTTATCTTTAATAATAAGAAGAGTATCTCCTTCTTTGAAGTCAGCCCTCATCCCAATTGGAATTACTATTTGTCCTTTAGAGCTTATTGTTGCTGTGTCTATTTCAACCATAGTAAGGCGTGCCTTACTTAGTATATAAATCTTATGAATTTTAGAGGTTTTAGTTAATATTTAGATTTTATAATTTACTTCTATTTTCTTGCTTTCAATTTTTCTCTAATTATTTCAACTAGGACAGGAATTAGAGAGACAAAAATAATGATTAATGTCACCATCCCTAGATTATCTCTTATGTATGGCAATCCTCCGAAGTAATATCCTCCAAAGGTGAACAATGCAGTCCAGACTATTCCTCCGACGACGTTAAAGCTAAGAAATCTCGGATAATCCATTTTTCCTATTCCTGCAACGAATGGAGCGAACGTTCTTATTATAGGGACAAATCTTGCTAAGATAATTGTCTTTCCTCCGTGTGCTTCATAGAATTCTTCTGTCTTCTGGATGTATTCTTTTTTTACAAATTTCCATGAAGAAACTTTATCTCCAAAGAACTTTCCTATCCAGTAGTTTAGAGAGTCTCCAAGAATTGCTGCAATTGCTAGTGTGAAGAATAAGAGCAGAGGGTTAAGATATCCTTGAGCTGAGAATGCTCCTGCAACGAATATTAGAGAGTCTCCCGGTAAGAAAGGAGTAACTACTATGCCTGTTTCAAGGAAGATTATTAGGAAGAGAATAAGATAGGTTAGAACTCCATAGGATTGAATTATTGTTCCTACATAAATGTCTATGTGCAGAATGAAGTTTATTAAATCAATTATTGATAGCATTAATTATTCTCCTTATGTCTGAATATATTGGGATTTTATCTATTTTAAATATGATTGTTGAGGAAAACCAGAGGATTATTACGAAGAGTGTGCTCCCGATAGTCCATACGAGTTTGTGTGCAAGGTCAAAATATGCATAGTTATTTAGTGCTAGAGCTGAAAATATTGCTATTCTTATTGCATTTATGATTAAAAAAGTGAGGATTAGAAAAACAAGGCTTTTTGCCCTTGTTTTTAGAGGCATTGGAGTTAGCAAGTTTATAACAACTAGAAGATAGTAGGCTGCGCCTGCAATACAGGCTTTTATTAGTTCTATAGAGAGAGAATTGATTATTAGAGTGTTTCCTATCGTCGTTACGCTGTAGAATGGGCTTAGGAAGAGGCTGGAAAGGTTTATTGTTGCTGGAGTAAACAGCCAATAGAACAAATATAGGTTTGGGAAGGCTATTAGCAGAGCGAGAGCATATCGAATTATGATATTGAGTATAAACTTGTTTGAGGATTTTGACTTGGATAGTTTAGCCATTAAAGAAGGAAATAAGAAGGTTTAATAAAAGTATTGATATAATCTAAAAAATAAAAGAAGGTAATTAATTATCTTCGTGAAACTCTTACTGCAACAATTATAATTATAATTATAAGTATTACGTTAACAATTCCGATTATCCAAAGCATTCCGTTTCCGTTCAAGTCTAGGGAAAATCCTGATGTGGCTGTTGCAAGGTTAACTGTAACTTCCTTTGATTCTACGCTGTTTCCTGATGCAGCATTAACTACGAAGGATTTTGCTCCTTGTGCATCAGAGTTAACATTGAACTTGAATATAACTTCTCTTGCATCACCAGGGGATAATGTAAGAACATTTCCTGAAACTGAAGATAATGTTGCCCAGGATGAATAACCTGTTGCGTCTACTGCGAAGGTGTTAACGTCTGCTCCAAGGTTTCTGACTGCTACTGTTACAATCATTTCTTTTCCTGCTACTGCTTCAGAACTAAGAACTGCTGAAACTGATGCAAGCTTTGTTGAAACTGGTGTGCAACCAATAACTTTTATTGGAACTTTAACGACATCATCTGATTGCTTTCTGTATGTGTCTGATCTGTAATCATATTCTGAACTTAATTCAACATTGTATGTTCCGTCCTTTAATCCAGCTGGAACTGTGAATGTGAAAGCCATTGATTTCTTCTCGCCCATGTCAAAGCTTGTCTTTATTTCTGAATATGTATCTACTTTCAAATCTTTATTGTAAACTTTAACCTTAACTCTGTCTTGGTCTGAATCTCCAACGTTCAAAGTATCGAATGTCAATCCAACTATATCTCCACATGTTGCTTCAGAAGGAACTACTTTGATTTTGTCGAATGCTATGAATTTACCCTCATCGTCTTGTCTTTCAACTGATATAGATTGATAAATTGAATTTGAATCTAAATCGCTTGAAGAGTCTGAGCATTCAACAGATTCTCCATCTCTATCGCTGTATGTCTTGACTGCAAGCTTGTAGTTGTTTATATCAAAGTCAGATGGAACTGTGAATGTGAATGTTGCTGTATCTCTGTCGTCGCTTCCTAATGAGCCTATTTCTATCTTCTCTTCATCAGTTGAATCAAAATCAAGACTTCCGACATAATTTGTTCCTGCCGAATCAAAAAGACCTATTTCAATTTGAACATCTCTGACTGTGCCATCTCCATTATTCTTTACTTCTACTTCAACAGTGATTACATCAAGAGCCTTCCAAACATCTGAATCGTCTCCAGTTGTATCTATATTAACATTTGTGATTGAAAGGTTCTTATTTGTTGCTCCATATTTGCAGAATGTCTTTATGAAGTTGAAATTAACTGATTTGTTTAATGTATCTGCGCTATTACTTGCATTTGTTGCATAGGCAGTAAGTGTGAATGGATAGCTATTGTCAAACTTCAAAGTTGAAGGAAGAGCAGATAAATTAAGGCTTAAAACGTTTGAAGTGTTTAAGTTATTAAGAGAAGCAGGTGTAGACATCTCAAAACCAGATGGTTTTGAAAGAGCGAAAGTTACATTAATTGAATCTGAGCCCGAATAGGATATTGTTGAAGAGGTGTAATTATTAGCAAGATTCATTGAAGAAGGTGTTGATAATGAAAAATCAAAAGCACTTACCATAGATAGAGCTAAAACTGCGACGATAGCGAAACTCAAAACTGAAAATATTGTCTTGTTCATGTTAATTTGTTGTAACTCCATAATTATAACGGTTTATAAACTTTTCTATACTTGAGTGGATAGGTTCCGTTTAAATATAGAGAACTGCGTAGGATCGGTTACATTTTGTACGCAGTTCTCTAATGGATAACTGCCAAAACATGTCATCTAAGCAATGCAGTTATCCATACCGGAAGTTTTAAATAAAACTTGTCCTATTATAATATACATGGTAATCAAATCTCAGGAAAATTTAATAGGTGCGTGGGCATTTCTTATTGGGGCAATACTTGCAGTCATAGTTGGTTTGATTTCTTCCTATGCTGGAGCATCTGTTGATCCTCTTCTTGTTTCCATTCTTGCAATTCTTGGATTCATCGTCGGATATTTCGTCTCTGAAAAAGATGTTCAAACTTTTCTTCTCGCCTCTATTTCTCTTGTTCTGGTTAGTTTCGCTGGAATACAAAGTTCTATTTTCTCTGCCGCTGTTCTTGCATTGGATATGAATACGATTATCACCTCTGTTCTTCGTGCTTTGATGATGATGTTTGTTCCTGCAACGATTGTTGTTGCATTGAAGACTGTGTTTTCTTTGGCTAAGAGTTAACTCTTGGTATGAATTAGTTAGAATGCTTATTGGGCTGGATTTCATTTGGAGTACTATTATAATAGGACTATTGGGGGATGCAAGTTAATGCTCTTCTGGCAAATCTGATAAAAAAGACTTTCCCTATAATTTAATTATCTCCCAAATATTAAATTTTGTCGATGACAAAATTAAACAGATCATATTTATATCAAGTTTCTTTAAGTTTTTACTTTATAATACTACAAAGCCCAGATAATAAAAAGTATTAAATACTCTCTTTTACAAGAATTAAAATGGAAATGGATTCGCAGTTACAAGAAAAAATAGAAGTTCTAAGAGGATTGGAAATGCAATTGGAAAATATGCTTATGCAAAGACAAACAATTCAAATTGAATTAAATGAATCTCTTAATGCTCTTGAAGAAGTTAAAAACACTAAAGATGATGTTTTCAAAATGCTTTCCGGACTAATGATTAAAGTCGAAAAGGCAAATGCACTGAAAGAATTGGAAGAAAAGAAAAAATTAGCAGAAATGAAAGTAAATTCATTTGAAAAGCAGGAAAAGTTGCTTTCAGAGAAAGCAGATAAGTTAAGAAAAGAGATAACTTCTTCCGTCGAGAAAAACGAGAAAAAATAATTTTATATTCTATTTAACCTCTAAACGTCTAGAAGGTTATACAAAATTATCCTAAATCAGAGCATAGTAATATTTATAAACTAAATAATTTAATGATTGATATGGCATTCAGTTTAAAAAAGTTGTTTGGTAAAGGAGCAGGTGACGATTACATCGAAATCGACCTTAATGCAGAAGGAGTAAGAGAAAATAAAATCATTGTCAAGCCTTTTGTAATGAGACAGTTTGACGATATTAATGCAGTTCTTAATTCACTTAGAGAAGGATATACAATTGCAGTTATAGATATCAAGCCTTTGAAGACTAAGGATGTTATTGAATTGAAGAGAGCAATTGCAAAGATAAAGAAGACAGTTGAAGCGTTAGAAGGCTCAATTGCAGGTTTCGGAGACAACACCATAATTGCAACACCAAAGTTCGCCGAGATTCACAAAGCACCGGAAGTTGCTAAGTCAAAGTCTGATTTCATTTCTGGATAAATATAATTTAAAGTAAAATTCTCTTTTAGTCATCTAATTGTATATAATCAGGTTTAAGGAGACAAAATACTATATCATCTGTTTAATTTTGTAATCGACAAAATTTAATATTTGGGAGATAATTATTGTAAGGATTTTATCTTATCGATAGAATTATTATTGATTTGTGGTATATGGCTTCAGAAAGCTAAGCTCTGGATATTATCTTATGCGCTAATTATTTAATCATCGAACAATAGATAATAATCTTATTTATATTGGGCAATAAAGGTTAATTCGCTTTAATTCGGATATTAAACTGCCTTCAATTTAACAATCTGAGTTCTTGGTTTATAGAATATCTTTGAACCACAATGTGGGCAGACAAATCTTTTGTCCAAGGCTTTGGATGAAATTCCTTTCTCGCATTTGAAACATTTGTATTGTGCCATGTTAGTTAGTATGAATTTTAATTTTTAAATCTATTTATTTAGTGAATATGCTGGTCCTGCAAAAACTTTTCCAGTTCTTGAGCATTTCCATATTCCTGCGGCGACTCTTATTGCTGTTCCTCTTGGGTGGAATGGAGATTGCTGTCTCTTTCTCTGTGTTTTTTCGATTATGTTGAATTTCTTTCTAACGTTGGTTCCACCAGAATGTGAAAACTTTCCTGCTGCATGAATTTTTTTTGTTTTGCTTCCCATTTTGATATTTGATTAGTTTAGGATAAAGTGAGGTGCAAAAAGAGGTTTTTAAATCATTCGATTATTGCTTTTTAAGAAATTATGTACTTCTTTTATTAGTTTCTTGTCTGTTTCGCTTAAATCGAGATTTAGGCTTTCTGAAAATGAACTGATGAATATTTTGCCCTCTTTGCAATTAAGTTTACTTATTTTAGGCATTTTTGAAAGGAACAAATTTAATTCTATATCTCCATCTAAAACAGAATTGTAGTGAATATCTGTTTTAAAAAACTCAAAATCTTTTAATTCTAATCCTAATTCCTCTTTCATTTCTCTTTTTAGTGCTTGGTATTTAGTTTCGTTTTTCTCAATTCCCCCACCAAAAAAACCAAATGATTTCCAGGCTTATATCCTCTTCTATCTTGAATAAGAAAGTCGCCCTTAGAATCATAGAATAAAATAACTGAAACTTTTCTCTTTATCATTATTGAATATGAATGGAGATGCCCAGATTTGAACTGGGATTTTGAAGTCCCAAACCTCAAGTACTGACCAGGTTATACTACATCTCCAATGAATTGAAGAAATTACTTGGGTTTTTAATCTTTCCTAATCCTTCTTTCTAGAATGTTATTCAAGGAGTTTATTTTGTGACTATTAGAGAACCCTATAAACTTAGAGTATTCAGTTAAACTCTTGCTTCTTACTCTAACAAAGTAGAGTCTTCTTGTATTTCCGCCTCTATCTAATGATGTCCTAGTTATATCCATATTAAACTTTGTAAATATCTCCGCTAGATTATTCATTAATTCTTTTGAAATGCAGGCACATGCCACATTGCCCGAATTTAAGAAGCCATCTGTGTCCATTAGTCCCCTTGCAAATCCGCATAGAAATTCATCAGAATATTCCGAAAGTTTCTTCTTCAACTTAATGGTGTATGTCTTGTCACTTCCCCAAGTTAAATATTCTTTTATAAAATTAATAAACTCTTTAGAACCAACTGTTACAATTAATACACTCTCATCTCTTTTAACAATATATGGATTTAAATTTAAATTTGCTAATAAACTCTTAAGATAATTCGCATACTCTCTTTCTTTTGAAAAAGTAAGAAAATATCTGATTCTGTGCTGGTAACTTTTCTTTGGATAATTCTTATCATATTTTTTATGGGAATAATTTCCATCTCCAGCGAATGCTCCAATTAGCTCTCCTATTTGGAAATCGGCTAAGTTAACAATAAAATCTTTCTTTATTCTTGGCTTAAATTTTCTAACTTGATAATATATTGTTGGCTTTCCAACTCCAATTAGACTTGAGAGATGATTAAGACTTTTTCCTTCATCTGTTAATTTTCTAATTAATAGTAATTCTTCAGAAGAGAGTCTTTGATGCTTCAATCTCATAGCTAATTTAAGACATCTAGCTTTAAATTATTTTATTTTAATTTTCTAGCGACAACAGATTTAATGGATAAAAATAAACTTCTAAATCTAAAGTTAATAAAAAATAAAATTCTAAATAAAAAATTACTTCTTCTTTGCAGGTTTTTCTTCTGCTTTTGCAGCCGTTGCTGGAGTTGCTGCTGCGCCTGCTGCTGGAGTTGCGCCTGCTGTTGTTGTTGTTGCAGTTGGAGCTGCTGCGCCTGCGACTGTCGCGGCTGCTGCTTTGGCTGCTTCTTCTGCTGCTTTGGCTTCTTCCAATGCCTTCTGCTCTTTCTCTTGCTTGGCTTTTCTAAGCTTGAAGAACTCTTCTAACTCTTTCTTCTTTGAAGCTGAAACTTCAGTAATTTCCTTAGAAATTTCCTTATCGTATTTTCCAGCATCAATATCTTTTTCGATATCTTTTGCTTCCTTATTATCAATTAGAACTCCTAGAGAAACACATGTACCTACAACTAATTTAACAGCTTTCTTCAAATCCTTTGCTAACAAACTTGGAAGCTTTGTTTTTGAGACAGAAATTATTCTTTCAATTGCAACGTTTCCTACTTTTAATCTGTTTGGTTCTCCAGATCCTTTTTCTAAACCTAGCTCTTTCTTGATAAGTTCTGCAACTGAAGGAGAGGAAACTTTTATTGTGTAGGTCTTTGTTTTTGTGTCTACATCTAGTTCAACTGGAACTTTCATTCCCTTGAAACCTGAAGTGGCTGCGTTAACATCTCCAATAACTTTTCCTATGTTTATTCCTGCAGGGCCAAGAGCTTGAGCTATTGTTGGTCCTGGTGCCATTGCTCCTCCGTCAACAATTAATTTTATTTTCATTTTATTCGTTTATTCGAAAGTGAATTCCTCCTCGGCTTCTTCTACTTTTGGTTCTTCCTTTTCTTGCTTGTTTTCACGCCTTATAACCTTTACGTTATCTATTTTTACTGTAACTGGGATAGGAACTGATGCTCCAAGCAATGAAACAACAACTTCTCCCTTGGTTTTATCCAATCTTGTAACCTTTGCCTTTTCTCCTTTGAATGTTTGTCCTATAATTTCGACGATGTCTCCAACTTCAATGTTTACATTTTCTACCTTTGGTTCTATCATTGATTTAACTTCTTCATAGGTTACTGTCTTTCCAATTATTCCTTTAACGTATGGAAGATTGAACGCTGCTTCTTCTGCGCTTTCTCTGTCTGCAGCTTCTAGAATTATATATCCCTTAAGTCCATGAGGTTTTACAACTGAATATACATTAAGATTTTTTTTAGTGGCTCTCTCGCTAATCATGTCTAGAGCTTTTTCTTCTTTGTTTGTTGTAACTTTTATGATAAATATCGACGTCATTTTTGTTTTCCTTATGCTTCGCTACCCCTTAATATCTAAGAAGTAGACAATTGTATATAATTTAATGGTTTTTAAAGATTTGCTTTGCAAATTTTAAGGCATGAGGAATATAATTATAATTGCTATAATTAAAATAATGTCCAGAACAAACTCAAAATGAGTTTCTCTGAAATATAATTTGCCGAATTTCATTCTCATATAATGTGGCTTTTCCACCCAAAGATAATCCAGATATAGATGAGAGTAGTAGGCAATTGCTAAAATTAATGCGATTTTGTAGTCAATTAGGGCTGTGAGGATTAAAAGCAAGGTAATTATTGTTGCTCCGGTTTCATGATGGATTGAACTTCTTTGAGGAAATTTGTGAAAATGCTCTGAATTATTCCAGGTATCTTTTATTGAGAATTTATTCTTTTTTGCGTGCTTAATGTGCTCGATATAATGGTCTAAGTCAATTATAACTCCTATAAATCCAGCAATAACTGCTAGTTTTAGGCTGATGAATTGCATTTTGTATAAAACAAGACATAGGAAAAATGGAAAAAGAAAATGAGTCTGTGAATTCATTCTATCTTAAGGAATATGGCATTTAAAAAGTTAATTTGAGCCCTCTAAGAAACCCTTCTAATGTTGACTTTGATTTTGAAGGACAATGCTTCCAAAATGAGTGAACATTCCAAGCAAGTGTTTCCAAAATATTATTTGCATTTCCCTCTTCCCTAAAACTTCCTGGCCTTTCTAACATTGCCTTTTTTAAATCGGATATAGGATCATTTGAGAATATTCCATGAATTGAAGTGTGATATTTCAACCCTATTTTCTCATGTTCTTTTAGATAATTTCCATGAATATCTGAATGTGCAAAAACAGGTAAATTATGTTCTATTCCCAACTTTCGTGCAACATTATTCCATGGAAAAAATTCAGGATATTGTGCGTTCACTTCTAAGGCCAATGGCAATCCAGGGAATTTACCTTGAACATTTCTAAACACCTCTTCTCCACAACCTCCGAAATAACTTGCTGCAAGATGGGGAAAAACAACTATTCCGGACTGTTTGTATATTCTTTCAATTGTGTCCTGGGCAGATAATCCTCCTGCAACAGGTCTCCTTATTCCTATTGCTAGAATATCTCCTTCTTTTGACTTAACCTCCTCTCCTCTGATTACGTCTATCTTGAATTCTTCTCCCTTACTTATCCTTAAAAGATAATCATCTAACTGTTGGATCTTCCAACCTCTTGTATCTAAAACAGGTTCTCCATTGAAATCATTTTTTACTAAATGATCAAAAGTGAAAGTAGAATCGTAGTCTGTAAATGCAACGGCATTTAACCCTCGAAGTATTGCTTTAGCTAGTGTCTCTCTTATCCTTCTAAGAGGGACGTGCGTGTGGAAATCAAATTGATATTCACTCATAGAAATCTCGCTAAAAATAGGTATTTAATCCTTTGTATTTTTTGTTAGTTTTCTAACTTATCTAAGTATTCTTTTATTCTTTCAATTGTTTGTGGAACAAGAAACTTCTCGATTTTATTTTCAAACAATTCTTTTATTGGAGCAAATTCAGAAATTCGGTATTTGTTTTCCTGTTTGTCTGCTAGCATGCTATCTCTAAGTCTCTTTAGTTGCCTTCTTATGTTGCTTTCTGCCAATCCTTTATTTTCAAGGGAATTATCTTTTCTAAGCTGTTCGACTTTATCTCGTATTTCAAATGAACTTAACCAGTTTTTCTGTTTTCTTGATTCTTCAAGAACAAGCATTATATCTACGATAATGTCTCTGCTGTCTCCAGGTTGTAAAAGTCCTAAACTTAGACAAACTTTTTTTATCAACTCTCTCTGTGTTGAATCATAGGGCTTTTCGTATCTTCTTAGAGTTATTTCACTTAGAGGAATGTCTTTGGGCATATTGATATTTAATAAATTAAGAATATAAACATATCGTTAAGCTTCTCTCGTTATTCCAAAATATTGATGAACCTCTGAGGAACACATATTAGCTAAACTCCCTGATTCTTTTAATTCTCTTAAAACAGACAGCCTTGCATTACCTGCTTCTAATGGACTAACTAATTGGTAAATAGTATCTATTATTCTCCCTAAATGAGTTTGATAATTTATCTTCATATAATTTAACCTCTTCTTTAGTTAATATACTTTTATATCTTCCATTACAATAACAATTATAAACTGCTAAAAGCAATTAGAAAAATGGAATTGGTGGCATTTTTAGGACAGGATAAGGAAAATTGGGGACAGGTTACTGCTCTTATTAATAGAGGCGAGTGGGATAAGGTTATTCTTGTTAAGAATAAGGCTGCTGAAAACTTTCCTGCAAATGAAAAATGCGAATTTGTTGAATTGTATACTGATAAACCTATGTTGGAGCTTAAGGCTGATTTGATGGAAAAATTAAAGGTTAGATTGGCTGGAGATTTTGAAGTTGCCCTTTCAATTGCTTCTGGAAATGGAAAAGAGCATATGGCTCTTATTTCTGCCTTACTTTCTATTCCCGTTGGAATAAGACTTGTTGTCTATACAAAAGAAGGCGTGCAGGTTATTAATTAGATAGTTAATATTTTCTTATCAGAAGAAAATAGTAACCCATTTCAACATCAAAACTGCAACTAGGATAATGAAGAACCAGGTTGAAATACTAAACAATTTTTCTGCAAGTTTTTTATTTCTTGTTAAACCTAGAACTGAGAGGTAGAAGAATTGTCCTCCATCGAAGATTGCCACTGGAATCATATTTGTTAAGGCAACTCCAAAGTTAATGAAAACAGTCCACCACAATAGATTGTATATGAAAATTCCGAAGTCACCCATTGAAGAAAGATAATAAATTCCTGGATTCTTTACCTTAGAGATTAATCCAAAAATACTACTTAGCAATCCAGAGGATTGTACTGGAGTTATTGATATTCCTATAAATGCTCTTCCCTGTTTTTCTCCTAAAGTTAGAGTGTATTCTTTTAGATTATTGTTTGAATCAATTGTCTTTAATTGGATTATATCTCCTGGATTGTATGAGGAAAGAGTACTATTAAGTTCTGCATAGCTTGTTATTTTTATTCCATCTATTTCTGCAATTGCTCCTGAGAGATTCGAATTAAATGCAGGAGAGTTATCGTATGCGACAATCTGAGAGAGATTATTTTCTAGTGAATAGGTAATCATTTCTGGGGTGGTGTAATATGTTAGGTTATCTGCTTTAACAGATATTAGAGATTGATTTATTTTAGAGATTTCTTGGATATCTGAGAAAAGAATGCCATTAACTTCTGTAATCTGGGAGGTGTTGACTAGGGAAGCTGAATAGGAATTGAAGTAAACTCCTGCTGGGACAAATGCAACTGTGAAGAATAGAAGCATTATTATTCCGAAAAGAACAGTCATGAGAACATTTGCAAAGGTTCCTGCTGCTAAAATTGAGAGCTGAGGGAAGATTTTTGCTTTTTTCATTTGCTTTTCATCAGGCTCTACGAAGAATGCAATGAAAGGACCTAGGAAGCCGAAGCCAGTTGTGTGCACTTTTATTTTATTTAATCTTGCAATTATTCCGTGTGCAAATTCATGGGAGATTGCAATTATTGCGATTGTAATTATCCAATAGGTGAAATAAAATGGGGGCAACAATCCAGAGCCAAATAATCTATCCACATATGGAAATAAAGGTGTTAGAATTGGAACTCTAAGTGCTGCTGCAACTAGAGGGGAAGTTAGATATAGATATGAAAACTTTACAAGAGCGTAGACCATAAAAATCATTAGAACATATCCTGATAGAATAATTAGATATTGTAGAGGTCTTAGAATTTTTTCGTATTTCTTGGAAGTGTTTTCAATTATTTTAAGTCCTATTCTTGTTCTATACAAATAAAGAAGTCCTTGTCTGTCAAGATGCTGCCTTCTTCTATATAGAAAAATTGCACCAATTATAATAAATAAAGATAAGAAAGTTAGGTCATATAGTACAAAGCTCATTTATAGAATTGGAATTGGAGTTATATAAAGATTTGCCAAAGCAAATCTTTAAGATATGAACTAAATGGATTTGAGATAGAACGTTTTAGGATAAATAATAGTATGGTTATTTGCTCAGTCAGGTATGTAATTTTATAATGTCTGTCTTAGATTAAATAAATCTAACTGGTTTCCCTTCAAATCTTAAAGCCTCTCTCTCAAGGTCTATATATCTATTTACTGTTGCCCTTTGACTGAGGGGATTTATTTTAATTGAAAACACATCGTCTGTATTTATTAACTCAATTCTTCTTCCGTCGCTTCTGATTGTTGGCTTACCCTCATGACTATCCACGCTCACTTTAATGACTGCACCACCATACCGCTCACTATCACTTTTTATGAATACATATTCGTTTTTTCTTCCTTTTTGTCCATAATAAATAAAATTTATTCTACCGCAAATAGAAAACAAGGGCATGTCAAATCTAGATTCCAAGAAAAATTCTATCTCTCCGTGAAATTCGAAAGCATCTAGTGGATGCATAGCGGAGATTATTTTCTCCAATTCGTTTGGGCTAAATGATTTTTCGTCAGTCATTCAATGTATTTTTGTTAAAATAATATTATAATTGTTTATGGTAGTATTTACCACCGCAATATTTAAGATGCCTCCTAAATAGGTGGAATTATGATAGAAGAAACCTTGAAGAGTATAGGGTTATCTAAAAATGAAATTAGGATTTATCTTGCCTTGTTAGAATTAGGTCCTTCCCCCATGGGGCAGATATGCGGTAAAACCAAGATACATAGAAGAAATGTGTATGACTCAATTGAAATGCTTAAAGATAAGGGTTTTATTTCTTCAACGATTATTAATAATAAGAATATATTTGAGGCAGTTAATCCTCATAGGATAATGGACATATTAGATGAAAAAAAGATGGATTTTAAAAAACTAATTTCTCTTTTTCCAAAACAATCTAAAAGCTTAATAGTTAAAGTTTATACTGGTCAAAATGGGCGAAAAATAATCTTTGAAGATAAACTGAAGTATGAAGGAGTACAATATGTAATTGGGGCACATGAACCATCCAAAGGAAGTGCCAATTTCATCGAAAATTACCACAAAAGAAGAATCTCTAAAAAAATACCTCTAAAAATGCTTTTCATTTCTAGTGATTTTGAAGCTGCAAAAAAATTCAGTAAATATAAATTTGTTCAGGTTAAAATTTTACCAGAAAGTTTTACTTCTCCAATTGCCATAAACCTCTATAGTAATAAAGTAGCATTTTTACTTGGCTCGGGTATGTCAGAACCAATAAGCATACTTATAGAAGATATTAATCTTTCAAATGAATTTAAGAAATATTTTAATTTAATTTGGAAATTGGCAAAAAACAATTAAATTATAAGTTATTTCTTTCTGACTGGTCTGAAAACGTGGCCATTGCACTTTATGCATTTGACTTTTCCTGAGATAACTCTAACTGGTTGAGTTCTTATTTTATGATTACAATCCCTGCAAACGAAAACATTTGCAAAAAGTCTTTTCTGTGCTATTGGTATCTTAGTTGCCATATACACGACACCTAGCGGTTTCTTCTATGAAATCTTCCCTTGAAATAGGAGTTTTTCCCTTGAAAATCTTCCCTAGATATAGTTTAGTTATTGTTATCATGTGAATATCCTCATTATAGTTTTAACGCCTTCAATGTCCCAGTATTCAACTTGCTGCTCAGGGGCTAATTGTCCTTTTAATTCAACCATGTATGGAAGGTCTAGACTTTCAAAGCTTTCCAAGTCCATTACTGATACTTTATCATCTGTGACTGACAAGACTTGTGCTCTGTGCTTGTCTACATTTGGAACTTCAAATCTGTGGTCTCCAGGAACTCCAATAATCTTTTTCTTTCCAGAAATTATTCCAAGAGCTTCAATTCTACACTTTGAGGCACCGTGCTTTCCAGTTTTGGAAACGTCATTTCCTTTTACAGTGCATGCTTCGCCTTCCCAGAGGATAGTTGAACCAGGCTTTGAGTTATATGCGTCGAGTAATCTTAATACCATAAATGTATTTCATAAAGTAGCTTTATAAAGATTTCCTCTGGGAAATCTTTGCTCATAACCACAAAAGATATAATTATCTTATTCAACGATTTAATTATCGAATATTAGATAATATGACTTCTGTTTGAAGTAATCTATACAGAATATACTAACATTTATGCTTTTGATTGAAGCATGAGAAGCATTTTTAAACCCCTTTTTTAATATCTGAATATGGTTAACGTAAATATAGAGAATTCTGGTAAAGAAAGCACCGAATTCTCTAAAGGACAATTCCAAAAACAAGAAAAAGTGGTAAATGGAATTGTCCATAAAGGAGACTTTGTAGATTTGGAATATACTGGATTTGCAAACGGAGAAGTGTTTGATTCTAATATAGAAGAAGATTTCAAGAAGATGAACAATAATCTTGGAGATAAACCAAAGAAGTTGGTTATTGCAATTGGACAGGGATTTGTTGTTCCTGGATTGGATAAGGCATTGGAAGGAAAAGAAGTTGGAAAATTCTTTGAAGTGGATGTTAAGTTCAAAGAAGGATTTGGAGAGAGAAAGAGAGAATTGGTTAAGATAATTCCACTTAGAGTTTTCACTGATAAACAAGTTAATCCATATCCTGGACTTACTTTGGCAATGGATGATACGATTGCAAGAATTATCACTGTTTCTGGAGCAAGAGTTGTTACTGATTTCAATAATCCTCTTGCTGGAAAAGATTTGCACTATAAGTTTAAGATTGCTAGAAAAGTCGAGGATGAAAAAGAAAAGGCAAGTTCATTGTTTGAGAGCTTACTTGGATTTGCTCCTGAATTTGAAGTTAAGAATGATATTATTTTGAAGGGACCAAAGGAATTCGCAGCAATTGTTAAGATGCTTGGAAAGAGATTCAAGGAAGTTCTAGGAAAAGATATAAAATTGGAAATAAAAGAAGACAAGGCTGAAGATAAAAAAGATAAAGTTGATGAGAAGAAAGAACATGTGCACGGTCCTGACTGCAAGCACGAGCATTAATTTTAATTCTAAAAGACAACCAAAGAATAAGTTGCCAGATTTTACATATGGACTGAAAAGAAAAGAAATTTAATTAGCTCATCTGTTTATATTTTCCATTGGAAAATATTAATATTTATTAGATAATTATATTGTCGTTTGATTTTATTTAAGAATTATACAGAATTCGGATAATTATGTTACTTTTAGTCACGAATTCTCTAATAAGACAATTTGGAAAAAATGAAACCTAATCAACCAAATTGTCTATATTAAGACATTTAATTTTTGAGGCAAGCCCTAAAATATATTAATTATTTGATAGTTATCGAATATTATTTGATTATATGCTAGGAAAACAACAATCCTTATAAACAGACTTTCATTGTAAAATATATGGCAGATTTGGTGATTGAAAAAGAGGGCAGAAAGAGCAATGAACTCGATGAGGAACTGGAAGCTATAATCCAGAGACAGACAACTAGAGTTAAGGTTGTTGGATGTGGAGGAGGAGGAGGAAATTCTGTTTCTAGAATGAAAGAAATTGGAATAAAGGGTTGTGAAATTATTGCCGTTAATACTGATGCGCAGGATTTATTGTATTCAAATGCTGATCATAAAATTTTAATTGGTCGTGAGCTTACTCATGGACTTGGAGCAGGAAGCAATCCTAAAGTTGGAGAGCAGGCTGCTAAAGAATCTGAAGCTGAGATAAAGAAAAAGCTTGGAGAGGTGGATCTTGTGTTTATTACTTGCGGACTTGGAGGAGGAACGGGAACGGGAAGTGCTCCAGTGGTTGCTGAGATTGCAAAGAAACATGGCGCTTTAACAATCGGAGTTGTTACTTTGCCATTTACAGTTGAAGGGCAAAAGAGAATTGAAAATTCTCAATATGGTTTGGAGAGAATGGCAAGCATTGTGGATACATTAATTGTTATTCCAAATGATAAGTTGTTGGAAATTGCTCCTGAACTGCCTATCCACACTGCATTTAAAGTTGCGGATGAAATTCTTACAAATGCTGTAAAAGGAATTACTGAATTAATTACAAAGGCTGGATTGGTTAATTTGGATTTCGCAGACATACGAGCAGTAATGTCAAATGGAGGAGTTTCTCTTATTGGAATTGGAGAATCTGATAATGCAAAGAATAGAGCGCAGGAGGCTGTTGAAAGAGCAATAAGCAATCCTCTTCTTGATGTTGATATAACAAATGCATCTGGAGCTTTGGTAAATATTATTGGAGGACCCGATATGACTTTGGATGAATATAGAAAGGTAATGGAAGTTGTTGGAGCTAGAGTCGCACCTGATGCTAAGATTATTTCTGGAGCACAAATTTCTCCTGATATGGATAAGGCTGTTAAAGTTCTATTGATTATCACTGGAGTAAAGAGCTCTCAAATAATTGGACAGGCAGTTATTGATGCTGGTGAAAAGTCTGAATTGGAACAGGAATTGGGTATTGACTTCGTTGCTAATGAAGGTAATTAGGATTTATTTGTCTTGATGTTTCGTAAGATTTATAAGCATTTTTGAGTTATATATTGTATGGAAAATAGTGAAGTTTTACAAGAGTTTAAGGTCTTGGAAACTGGCTCTTCTTATATTACTAAGAATGCTAAAATTTTTAGTGAGAAGTATCCTGGGAAATTTATTGCAGTCTGGGATTCAAAAGTAATAGCTGTTGAATCTGGTTGTGAGGTATTGATTGAAAAGATTAGGCAGATGAATCTGGACGTAAGCAAGGTTTTGATAGAATATATTCCCTTTAAGGGACAAATCATTCTTTATTAAGATGAAATATCTTGTTCTCATAAGAGAGGTGCAGGGTGCGAAGAGATTAGTTTTATCATTATTGTCTAGACAGCCAAGGTCATTTGGAAGTTTTGAGGCAATAATTGATACTGGAAGTCCGAGAACAGTTTTGGGCGCGGCAGATTCAATTAGGATGGCTATCCCATTTGGAAAATATCCTCAATCCAAATCTCTGAGTGGTTTTGGCAAGGGAAGTGTTCCAACGGTGGAAATAGGCAATTTTTTAGTCGCTCTGAAATCTGCTGATGGCAATTCAAAATATTTAGATATTTCTTTGGTTGTACCTGATGTGCCATCTTTGAGAAATGGGGATCAAAATACATTCAATCATGCACTTACTCTTCCTACTTTAATTGGGATGGATTTTTTGGAAAAGAATAGACTAAAATTAGTGGTTAATCTGCCAGAAAATGAATCTTATCTTGAGGATGTTTAATTATATTAGCTATATATCATAAAGCTCTTTGTCCATTTCTTTCATCATTTGTTTTACAGATTTCTTAGATTTTGCAGTTCCAAATATTTCTCTAAGTACGTTTACCTTCATTGGCTCTTTTCCGTATTTTCCTGTTTCCTTAACGATTACTTTTGGATTATCCATTTTATTTTTAATAGATTAATATTTATAAACCCTATTCGCCAAAGATATTTATGGAAAATGAATTTGCACCTCCTTCAAAACTTAAATCGTTCTTGATACAGTGTGGAAGAGTTTGGAGTGTTTTGAAGAAGCCAACAAAGGATGAGTATAATGCAATTGCGAAGGTTTCTGCACTTGGAATTTTAATTATTGGTGCTCTTGGATTCGTTGTTGCGGATATTTTGAAACTTGTTGTCGGATAAAAACATTTAAAAAGCTCTTTTTGTAGGGATAAATGTATCGTTATAACTACATCCTTGGAACATAGGTTCTATGGTTCTTGGGCATAATGTAGCAGATACAACAAAGGAAAAGGAAACAAAAAATGGAATTAAAACAAGCACTTGATGAATTGAGAAAGGAAGAGAAAAGAAAGTTCGCACAGGGAGTAGACTTGATTGTAAATCTAAAGGGAGTTGATATGAAGAGAGATAATATTGCTACAGTTATTACACTGCCAAATAAGTTTAAGGATAAGAAAGTTTGTGGATTTTTGAATAATCCTTCTAAGGTTGTTAAGACAATTACAAAGTTAGATTTTCCAAAGTACAAGGAAAAGAAAGATTTGAAGAAATTGATTAAGGAATATGATGCGTTTATTGCTTCTGCTCAGTTAATGCCGTCTGTTGCTACAGTTTTCGGAAAAGTTCTTGGTCCTGCTGGTAAAATGCCTTCTCCTCAATTGGGAGTTGTAATGCAGGAAACTGATGCAGCAATAACTGAATTGGTTGGAAAAATTTCAAGGTCCATAAGAGTAAAGGCTAAAGAGCCAAGCATAAAGATTGTTGTTGCTAAGGATGATATGTCTGATGAAAAAATAATGGAAAATATAAAAGCATCCTATATTGCAATTGTGGATGCCTTGCCAACAAAGAGAGAAAACGTAAAGAATGTAATGATTAAATTGACTATGTCAAAACCAATAAAGGTGGAGATTAAGTGATATGGCGAGAGCAAAAAAAACCAATACGAAGGACACAAAGAGAGAGGCACCTGAATTCAAGAAAGTTATAGTTGCAGATTTGATTGCAAGAATAAAGAAAAGTAAGACAGTTCTATTGGCATCCACAAAAGGCTTGCCTAGTTCACAGTTCCACTCAATAAAGAAAAATCTTAGGGGAACTGCAGACATTAAGGTTGTTAAGAAATCTGCAATAATTAGAGCAATGGAAGAAGCTGGAAAGCCTGCATTGAAGGAATTGGAAAATTCAATTGGTTCTGATGTTGCGATATTCTTCTCTGATTTAGATGCGTTTGCGTTATCTGGAGTTCTTGCTGAGAATCAAAGTCAGACAAGAGCAAAGGGCGGAGATCTTGCTCCTGAAGATATTGTTATCGAGCCTGGACCAACTGATTTGTTACCTGGACCTGCAATTTCTGAATTATCTGGGGTGGGATTGAAGGTTGCTGTTGAAGGTGGAAAATTAGCAGTTAAGATTGGAGCCACTGTTGCTAGAAAGGGAGAGCCAATAAAAGATAATGTTGCTTCTGTTTTAGGAAAATTGAATATTCTTCCAATGAAAGTTGGATTTGAACCTATTGCTGCTTTTGATTCAGTTCACAATAAGGTATTTGTTGGAATAAAGATAGATAAGAAGGCTGTTTTGGAATCATTGAGAGTAGATATTTCAAAGGCTCTTGGATTTGCCACAAATATAAAGTATGTCACAAAAGATACCTTGATATATTTCCTTGCAAAAGTGAACGCCGAAGAGAAGGCAATGCAGGGATTATTAAATAAACAATCATCTGGGACAACCCAGGTTACACAATAGATACAAAGGAGGAATTAAATGGAATATATATACGCAGCTTTATTGTTGCACAAGCTTGGACAGCAAGTTACAGAAGATAGCATGAGTAAGGTTATCTCTGCCGCTGGAGTTCAGGTTGATGAGGCCAAAGTTAAAACACTTTTGGCAGCATTAAATGGAGTTGACTTGGCCGCTGAATTGGCAAACGCCTCAGCAGTATCAATGGCAGCACCTGCAGCAGTTGAGAAGAAGGAAGAGAAGAAGAAGGAAGAAGCACCTGTTGAATCTGCCGCTGGCCTCTCAAGCTTATTTGGTTAGTAATTTTTTTATTATTTTATAACTAAATAAGATTTTATTAGTTTGACATTGAAGGGACAGATGTTTAGGATGTTCCTCTTTAGAATTATTAATATATGTTTTGTAGAAGAATTATCTTTAAATAGATATGATTTGTGTAATTTTTATGAATAGACGACAATTTATTGCTGGAGCATCTGCGTCAGTGGCTTTACCGACTTTGGCGATTGCATCTGCTGTTAGTCGATCTGATTCAAAACAAGTGCTTGACGGAAAAGTATATGATTTGATTTCTGTTAAAACTCAAGAGGCTGGTGGCAAATTTGAAGGAGATACTGGTTTCAGACAGTTTTCGGGAGATAGTTGCGTACAAGTTTTGAATGTTGCTGATGCCCGGGGAAGATATACTGTGAATTTCCCTGATTGGGGTGGAGTACATTCTGGAACTATAACTCAACTTACTTATCGTTCTGAAGTTGGTGGAATAGATGACTATCACTTTGATTTTGATCAAATTAATAAGGTTGGAAGACCTTTGTCTTTGCGTACTTCTTTTGCGCCTGTTGTTGAGGGATAAATTTATTTTATTGTTTTAGTTCGAACAAATCGCAATAGAGATAGCTGGCTGGTTAGTTGGGCTGTCTTTGAAGAAGTTCTTTTGGGAATTTAATTTTAGGAAGATTTAAAAATCATTTAATAGTGAGTTTGTGATGAGTACGCATTTAGATTTAGAATCGCCTTGGTTTGGTCATCCTTGGGCATTAACGCATGGAGAATTTGCAATTAGAATGGTAAAATCTTATGAAGCCGGAGCTGGAGTATGGAGTTATAAGGTTCTTAATGACCCTCAATTGTATGGGCTTATGGCTCCTGGTGAAATGGTTGAAGTTCAGATAGATCCTTCGGGTCTTAGAGAGCCCGAGCATTTTAAAAAGAAATGTTTGGATGCTGGAGCTAAGGCGGCAAGAAAAGAATTGTCTGTAAGAGTTGCTGATGTTGCTGGACGAAGAGGTTTGAAGGGAGTTGGAAATTGTGCAGTTCTATTTAGCGATCCAAGATTGGCTGAATATCTTGCTGCGGGTGGCGGGCAAATTATTGAAGAACCTCGCGGGGAATTTTATGTTGTTAGGATTAAAGCTCCTCACACTCCTGCTTTCTAAAGCTTTATAAGTATAAAATATAGTAATTTTAAAATTAAAACTCAAATATAAAAACAATTTCTACTTTAATTTTAAATGAATAGAAAGGAGAAATTTGCATTATTTCTAGGTATGTTGAGTGGAGATGGATGTTTATCAATAGCACATAATGGAAAAGGATATCGAGATTACCCTATTGACTTTTGTAATACTGAAGAAGATAAAGTGAAATTATTTGATAGTTTATTTTTTGATTTATTTGGAGTTCATGGGACTATAAGTTCAACAAAAAGAGCAGAAAATAGAAAGAGAATATGGATTTTTCGTAAACATTCTGTAAAAATTGCTAAAGAATTGAAAAAAATCGGATTTCCAGAAGGTGTAAAGAGCGATATTTTAAGAATTACAAAAAGAATAAAAAATGGAACTAGAAAAGAAAAAAGCGCATTTATTTATGGCGTTCTAATTACTTATGGTTCAGTGAATGATAAGAGAATATTGTTCCACTCCGGGAGCAAATTATTTTTGGAAGATATGTCTAAATTAATTGGAGAATTTATTGGAAGGAATAAACCTATTAAAGAATTTGTCCAAAGAGAGATTTATAAGTCCTATCAGTTATGTTTAAATAAGGAAGAAAAAGATATTTTATTATCAAAGTGCCCACATGCGACAATGGTACTCGGACGGTCTTGAGAACCGTTTTCCTTCGGGATTTCCCGGTTCAATTCCGGGTGTGGGCGTTTTAACATGAAATACGATTTAGAAGCAAGAGCAAAAACCCAGAAGGGAACTGTTACAGTTGGTTCTAGAGAAGGATATGCTGGAAAAGAATTTGATTTGAATAGAGTTGAGGAAGCGGTTGATAAAGCGAATTTAAGTGTTAGAGGACAGGGTTTTAATCCAGTTCCATGTATAATCTCGCAAGGAAGACTGATTGGAAGGGCAGGAGTTAGCGGAGGAGGTAATGCTTATAGGGAAGGAGTGTATAGACTAGAGTTTGCACTAAGCCCGAGAGTTCCTGCAATGAATAAGAAAAACTTTTACAAATTAATTGTTGCTTATGCAACAGAAATTGGTGAAACTTTAAAACAGGAAAGAGTGTACGTTGAATTTGATGGCTGGACTTCGGTCCTAAAAGCCCGAGAATGAAAAACATAAAAATTTATAAATGAAAAGAAATAATGAATAGGATGAAAAGAGAGGTTGGATTTGTATTTTTGGCTTTGATGTTTGTAATTGTAGCTATGCAATCTGTTTCTGCGGTTGAGACGCAGATTACGATTTATACTTATATCGGACATTCTGCGATGGTAAATATTTTAGATCCGAGCAGTGGAGATGCTCTTCAAAGTTTTCAGACAAATAAAACTGACAGCGGAAATATTGTTGTAACGTATAGCTCTGGAACAAGAACGGTGGATATAGCAATAATAATTAGAAATAATGAGGGCAAGATTGCTAGAAATCAGAAGTTTACTGGATATACCACTGGGAGTCCATTGAGCTTTGATTTAAGACCAGATCCAAATGCAGTTGCTCCAACTCCTGTTGTTCCGGTTGTTAATGTGACTCCTGTTGTTCCGGTTGTTAATATAACAAATGTAACTTCTGCTAGCAATTTAAATTTGAGTAAAACAAATTCATCTTCTTCTTGGAAAATGCCTAGTTTAAGTTTTAAGTGGGATGCAAAATATACAAAATATATTTATTATACTCTTGGTGGAATTGTTCTGATTGTTGTAATATTCTTCTTGGTGAAGTTCATGCCTAAAATAATTTCGAGTATGCCTCGGGTTCCTGCTGGACCTGTTGTTGGAAAGTCAACTGCGGAGAGTTATAGATATAATACTAAGACTGATAAACAATTGGCTGATGCTGAGAGAAAAATAAGAGAAGCTCAAGCCGACATTGATAAGATAAGGAATAAAAAAAGGATAGTTAGTGAAGCTGAAAGAAAGTTCCAAGAAGCTAAGAGAGAGTTAGATAGGGTAAAGGATTATTAATTCTAGATTTAGTACAAAAATCAAATGTTGAAAGAAAAATTGAAAATAATTCTTAAGTATATTGCCATATTTATTTTGGGAGGATTTGTAGCACTCGCTTATTTGTTTGTTTTTTCTCTTAAAGGTCTTCTTGAAAAAACTGGTGCAGAGGTTGGGCTTGGAATAATTGCTCTTGCTCCTGTCTTGATAATAATTTATGGAATATTTTATTTCTTGATAGGTGGAGTGTTGGGAGTGATAATCTTTGTAGTTTTTAGAATGTTTAGAAAGAAAAAGAGGGGATAAGTTATAGATAACTGCGTTACTTATGTCTCATAACATATCTTAGAAGAAAGAATGAATTAACTGTTTCTTCATCTGAATACTTTGCATCTTTCTCTTTACAAGATGCTTTAACTCATCAGT
>Ga0208373_1000426_pt1 | contig 74430 bp, 66 predicted proteins | sample RifOxyC2_FD_184036 | JGI IMG/M metagenome (GOLD analysis project Ga0208373, IMG submission 184036) | Soil microbial communities from Rifle, Colorado - Rifle Oxygen_injection C2 (SPAdes) | ecosystem: Environmental > Terrestrial > Deep subsurface > Rock core/Sediment | place: Rifle, Colorado...
GGCCACCCGGATGGTTACGGTAAGAAAGCCGATGAGAAAGCCGAAGATCCATCTTGCCGGGTCCGTCCCCGGCCCGCTGACGGGGTCGGTGGCCATGAAGGTGATGCCGAACAGGAATCCGCCGGCGCACAGATGGTACAGAGGGCCGGCCTTCAACCAGGAGCCGCCGTCGCCGGGAATGAAAGAGAAGACAAGGGAGGTCAGGATCAGTCCGGCCATGCCGCCGATGATGACCCTGAAATTGGCCACCCGGGTCAGGAGCAGGAAGGCGGCCCCAAGGAGGCAGCACAGGGCCGAGGTTTCGCCGATGCTGCCGGGTATGAATCCGAAAAAGAGGTTGGACAGCGTGAAGCCTGAATCGGCCAGGGCGGCGGTGATGGATTGCCCTTCCGGAGCCAGAACGGATAGGGCCGTTGCCCCGCTGACCCCGTCCACTGCGGTTTTCCCTGCAATCCAGACATCTCCGGACATGGTCAGGGGATAGGAAAAGAAAAGAAAGGCCCTGCCGGTCAGGGCCGGGTTCAATACATTTCTGCCGGTTCCGCCAAAGAGTTCTTTCCCGACGACAACGCCGAAGGAAATGCCCAGGGCCACCTGCCAGAGGGGGATGGTGGGCGGAAGGGTCAAAGGGAATAAAAGCCCGGTGACCAGAAAGCCTTCGCTGATGTGATGTCCCCGGATGGAGGCAAATAGAATTTCCCAGAAAAGCCCCACCGCATAGGTGACGATAAGAATGGGCAGGACATAGGTCAGGCCGGTCAGGAAGGCCTGGGAAACGGTATAGGCCTTACCTCCCGCCAAACCGGCCTGGAGCCCGGTATTGTAAATGCCGAAGAAAAGAACGGGCAGAAGCGAAAGGATGACAAAGGTCATGAACCGTTTCAGGTCGAGGCTGTCCCGGACAAAGGGCCTGTGCCGGGTTCTGTGTGAGGGTAAGAAGAAAACGGTCTCTACGGCCTCAAACAGGGGAGCCAGGGCCTTGAATTTTCCTGAACCGGAGAAATGTGTCCGGGTTGACTCAAATAGCTTTTTTAAGGGGTTCATATTCTATTGTTTATCCTTGTAATAGGCAGTGATTCCATCGGACAGAAGATGGGTCAATTCGATTTTCGAGGGGCAGACATAGGTGCACAGCCCGCACCGGCAGCAGTCCAGAAGACCGAAACTTAAAGCATCTTCAATATCATCGCTCAACAGGGCCTTTATGATGAAACTGGGTTCCAGATCCACAGGGCAGATCCGGGCGCAGTAGCCGCAGTTGACGCAGGCCCGTTCCTCGCCGTGAAGGTTGCAGTCCAATTCCTTGGGGGTCTTAAAAAGAGAGGATAAAAAGGTCCGGGAAACGGAAGGTTTGGATATCCCCGGCCGGATAAACCCGAATAATTCCTCTTCGGGGTTGTCCGGAATGATATTAAGGGTGGTGTCAAAAAATCCCAGGTGGGAGTCGGGGTCAACCGGCCTTCCGTTGAATCGCCCCGTGGTGATGAGGCTCCTGTCCGGGAAGCGTCCGGCCAGGGCTTTGACCGGTGAGCCCTGCCGGGCGATGATATGGGGTTTTTGGTCCCCCGGCCGGGTCACGGTGAAAACCCGTTTCACCGGGTAGGTGCCGGTCAGAAGAAATTTTCCCACCAGGAGGAGATGTTCTGCCGATATGCACCAGGAGCGGTTTTCTTCAACGGTTGTTTTCAACCGGTAGAGGACGACACCAGGATCCCAGGCCGGATAAAGATCCGGGACCTGATGGGTGACATGATTTTTAACCCCGTTCAGTTGATCCAGGCTGCTTTGCCGTGAAGAAACAACGATGCGCCGGGTCAGTTTGCCCAGGACCCGGAGGCCGAATTCAAAGACAGAAAATTCCTTTTCCAGCACCGCCCCGGGATGGGGGGAAAAGGGATCGTTCCCGTTCAGGGAAACAATGATCATGGGCGGCTCAAGGTCCGGATCGGCGGTGTCCATAAAGGGAAATTGGCGGAAACAGGGCCAGAGCCCCCCTTCCTGGAGCAGGCGGACAAGGTCCGGCTTTTGGATCGTATCCACGGCCTCCGGGGTAAGGGTTTCAAAACGGATGAAATCCTCTTTTCCCTGGAGCCGGATCACAATTTCCTTTAAACGCCTCCGCTCACCAAAAATTATTTTTTCGACAGTGCCGGTGGCCGGAGATACATACTGGATGCGTGGGTTGCGCTTATCACAGAAAAGCGGGGTTCCGGTTTTAACCGGGTCATTCTCCTTTACCAGAATCTTCGGCCGGATATAGGGGATATCCATGACCGACACCCCCACGGTTTCCGGGTCCGGTAAATAAATCACACTCTGGTCCGGTTTCCCTGCAAGGGCAGGTTTAAATCCTTTTACAAGCTTCATCTCTTCCATAAATGACAGACCCCCCATGGGTTGGTGTGTTGAGTTCTTGTGTGGTGAAGACTACCACAAATGATGTTGAGGTTCAACCATTTGCGTATGAAATCGGAAGAATACCCTTGATTTTCCGTTTGAAGTTTATTAAAGAAAAACTTTGTGTTTCAGGGAACTTATTTAGAAAGGATAGGATTTATCATGGGCCATGCCGTAAAGGAATGCTTGTTTACTCAGGACTATCTGGACACCCTTTTGCCGTTGGAGACAACGGACAGATTTTTTGAAGCCCTTTATGGGGATGCAGAAGACGGGGCCTATGACATCCGGCTGGAATTCATTTCCGCCAATGCGAAAAGAATCGTACTAGCTTTCAACCTGATCAAAAGACCGGGCAAATGCCTGGTTTGCAGCCTGACCTATGGACTCCCCAACGTATTTTCCCGGCACCCTCTCATCGATATCAAAGGCATGGTCAAAAAGATCGAGGAAAGCGGGGTCCGGATAACAAGCTGGCGCATGGGGGAGACGGAGGAGCAGAGCAATTCCCTTCATACCATACCTTTTTTCCTGAATCTGGAATAGACGTTTACACAATAAAACGCGCAAATTAAACAGCCTGGGCCGTGAATTCCGGCCCAGGCTGTTTTGTCGTATTTATGTCAAGCTATGCCTTGGGCAGCTTGGGAAACTGTTTGGTGATGATTTTGTTCCAGTCATCCAACTGGGGTTTGATCTGTTTGAACAAGGAACCCACATTTCCCTTGACCGTGATTTTTTCAATGGTATCGCCCTGGGCAATGCTGTCCACCACTTTCTGGTCCTCTTCACTTGCAACCATGCCGAAAACCGTGTGCCGGCCGTCCAGGTGGGGGGTGGGGCCATGGGTGATGAAAAACTGGCTGCCGTTGGTTGTGGGGCCTGCATTGGCCATGGAAAGAATCCCGGCCTTGTCATGTTTCAGGTCTTTGTGGAATTCATCCTTGAACTGGTAGCCCGGTCCTCCCATCCCGTTTCCAAAGGGGCAGCCCCCCTGAATCATGAAGTCCGCGATGACGCGGTGAAATTTCAGGCCGTTATAGAATTCACGTTTGGCAAGATTTGCAAAACTCCCGCAGGTGAGCGGGGTTTGATCGGCAAACAGTTTTATGTTGATGGTACCTTTGCTGGTTTCAATGGCAGCGGTTAATTCAGGCATAATTTTCTCCTTTAAAAATAAAAACAAAATATGGCTAACATTAAGGATATCTGCTGGTTTGTCAAATGAAAAAATCAGACTGCCGGTTCCTGAACAAAACCGGCAGGTTAAAAAGCCTATTTCTGTTTGGGCATGACTTTGCGGTATACCTTTTGAAACGGCAGTTTCTTTCCGTTCACCGTCAGAAGGTCCTTTTCAACGGAGATGCCGAAGAGCCGCTCGTTTTCCGTGAGATAGGGAAGGATCAGGTTCCAGTCCGCTTCGGCCACCTCGGCGAACATGCCGCCGTTGAGATGTTCCTCCACGATTCTGGAATCCGGGTCCCGAAGATAAATGGCCCCGCCCGAAGCCAGGGAGAACAGGTTTGATCCGGGATAGGGCATGGGAAGATCCATGACTTTTCCGGCCTCATCAAAGGCGATGCCGTTGACGATGACAAACCCGCCGCCGTTGAGGGGGTCTCCGGCCATGAAGGATTCAGCCAGGTAATCGAGGCAGGTGCCGTTGATGACGACCCTCGGTTTTCCCGTGGCATTGATCAGGGGCCTGCCGGCGGCATTGCCCAGGATATAGACCTCACCGCCTTTGGCGCCGTACATGAATGTCTGGCCCACATCCCCGTGGACCACGAATTTTCCCCGTTTCATGATCTGGCCGAGCTGGTCCTGGGCATTGCCGTGGACATGGATTTCCATGCCGTCCATGCCCGAGGCCATATAATCCCCGGAACTGTCGTAGACATCAAACCTCACCCCGTCGGAATCGGCCCCGAATCCGCACCCGGTAAAGCGCTGGCCCTTGTAACCATAGCAGATATACTGCTTCCAGCCCAGGCGATAGGCCTTGTTGATCATCCTGGAATCGCAGTCTTCGCCTTCAGCCTCAAATTCTTTGGCATTGACCACCAGGATGGTTTCATTTCCCATGGGAGCCCTCAAGTCCTCCCTCATGGCCCGGTCGATATAGGCATACCGGCTGTTTTGTTTTTCCCTGATGGCCGGGGAGGCGGCAAAGATCCGGGTCAGGCTGTCCCTTAGGATCTGGAGCAGGGAACTCCTTTTTTTATCGCCCGTGGGAAAGGCCCGGTCGTTGAGAAGGGTTAAGAGGTCAATGGCCATGGCCTTTTGATCATCGTTTTGGGCCGCCAGGGCTTCAAGGGTGTGGCAGATGCCTTGGATCTCCTGGAAGCCCAGGCGCGCAAATTCCGAGTTGCAGAATTGCTCCAGGCCTGTTTTATCCTTTGCCTCAAAAAAAGCCGTGACCTTCTTGGCCAGGCTTGGATCTTCAACGGACCCGGAAATCTCAAGGGAAGTGTCAAAATGACGCCGGCCTTCCGGGAGGGTGACGGTGTCGCCGAATTTGTTCTGAGTGACCAAGGTTTTGGAACTGTCGCCTTTTCCCGCATCCTTCAGAGTAAAGGTAAAGGCCCCGCCGTCGGTGGAGCTGCCGCCACGGGCATTCCAGTATTTGTCGGCAATGGGGCAGAAGCGGCTGTCTTCGGCGGCAATGCTCTGGAGGGTGGCGTCAATGGCCTGTTTTTCAGAACAGACCAGGCCGATCTGGACTTCGTCCCTTTCCTCAAGGGCAAAGACCTGGGGCCTCAGCATGGCCGTGTCCGTGATGCCGATCAATTGCAAAAGATCCCGGTAGGGGTCGTTCCGGGCAATGATAAAGAACCAGGGCCCGTCCGGGGAGCCGTTCATGTGCTGGCTCTGGATATACCGGTACACCTGCTGCTTGTCCGGGGAAAGCCGGTCAAAATCATATTCCGTGGTCGGGGCCAGGGCTTCGATGATGTATTCCAGGGGATAGCCGAAGACCCGGTTGTAAAGATCCAGGAGCAGGACCGAGGTTTCCGTGTCCGTCAGGAACTGGGGAAAAATATGGTGCTGGTTCAGATATTCGCTGACCGCATGGTAATTGGCAAAATCACCGTTGTGGACCAGGGCCTCATGCATGCCGGAAAAAGGATGGGCCCCGCCCGGATGCCAGAGCCGTCCCCGGGTGGGATAGCGCTGGTGGGCGATCCAGCCGTGGGCCCTGAAATCCTCCAGACAATAATACTGGGTGGCCTGTTCCGCATAGCCCACCACCTTCAGGATCATGACGTTTCTGGCATGGGACAGGACAAAGGCCTTTTTTTCTCCCAGGGAGGCATAATAGGCCTGGTTCAGGCGAATGGAATTCTGGAACACAAATTCGTCTTCGGCCTTTCGTTTGTCCATTTCGTAGAGAGCGTTGAACCGGATGAATTGATCCAGGGCCCCGGGTTTGACCCGGACAAAATACCGCCATACCTCCGGCGGTTTCACTTCAAGGCCGATGCTCTTATAGTCGCCGATGGTGGGGATTTTCTCGGATTTATAGATATCAAAATGGGGGGTAATATTGGACCCTTCCACAGCTCCAATGGCGGTTTCGTCAATATAGGCCACCTGGAGCAGATAATGGTCTTCCAGCACGTCCTTAGGGATGTTCAGGTCCGAGGCGCTGAGGCCTACGGCGGCGATGCCCCCGCCCTTGCCGTTGCCCCGGTTATGCATCTGGACCGAGGGTTCATAGATATGGCGGCCCGCAATGGGGATATTGGCCATGAAGCCGGTGACCCCGCAGCCGCCTTCCTCGTCGCATTTGTTTACCGGGGTCTCCAGATGGGGAATCCGCCCCCGTGACGCCAGGATCTTGTTTATGAGAATATCCGTATTCCGCTTCATGATATTTCCTTATTATAAAACCATTTTATAGCCGGGTGAGCTTTGGTATTGTTTCCGTTCTTCCTCATCCAGATAATCCAGGTGGACGAGAAGATCGGACCGGCCCCGGAGTTCTTTGATGCTTTTCAGGCCAAAGGATCTGAGCAGCCTGCACCATTGTTTTCTCCAGGCCATGTACATGTTCACCAGCCGCTGTTCCACATAGGCTTCGTCGATCATATACCCCAACTCCGGGTCTGTGGTGGCAATGCCCCTGGCGCAACCCCGGCCGCTTTCACAGTTTCCGCACCTCACACATTCCACGGCTATCAGATCGGCAGTGCCGATGACGCAGCCGTCGGCGCCGAGAGCAATGGCCTTGGCCACATCCATGGCGTTCCGGATGCCGCCCGAGGCAATGAGGGTGATTTTATCCCTGGCCCCTTCTTCCACCAGGAACCGGTGGACCTTGGGGATGGCGTATTCAATGGGCATGGCAATGTTTTTCTTGGCGATGTCCGGGGCCGCGCCCGTGCCGCCGTAACTGCCGTCGATATGGATAATATGGGCCCCGGCATAATAGGCCCCCACGGCCACCATGTCCACATCCGTGGGCGTGGAGACCTTGACCGAGCAAAGCACCTTGTGGTTGATTTCCTTCATCCAGTCCACATGCTTTTTGTGGTCTTCCACGGAATAGACCGAATGAAAGGGGAAGGGTGAGAAAAGGGGCCGGCCCACAACGGTTTCCCGCATTTTGGCCACGGCCTCGGTGACCTTTTCTCCGAGAAGATGGCCCCCCAGCCCCGGCTTTGCGCCCTGGGCATATTTGAATTCCATGACCGGGCAGTTCTGGATGGTTTCTTCCCTCACCCCGAAAAGCCCGGTGGCCACCTGGGTGATGACATGGTCTTTGTAAGGCAGGAATTCCGGCGGATACCCGCCCTCGCCGGTACAGGTCAGGGAGTTGAGGCGTTTGGCCGCCCTGGCCCGGCCCACGATGACGGACAGGGCCGTGGACCCGTAGGACATGCCCCCGCCGTAGCAGGGAATGGAAATGGTTTTCAGGGGTCTGCCGTCCCCGGTTTTGTTCAGATCGATGCCGGTGTCGATTTCCTCGTCGGACAGGTCAAGGGCCAGGCCGGGCTCAGGCTTTTTGAACCGCATCTTATCAAACCCGCCGCCGGAATTGCCCAAGCTGTATTCCAGGTCCACATGGGGCAGGTCCCCGGTTTCCGCCATGGCAAAATGGCCCAGCAGCATGTCCGGGGTCCAGCGGTAATCCCCCATGGTTTCCAGCAGGGGATTTTCCTTCAGGGTCATGGCCTCTTCCGGGCAGTGTTCGATACAGTAATGGTCCGTGTCCTTGCAGGCAAACCCGATGCAGTTGTGCTCCACCGGCCTGAAGGGGGCCGAATAATTGTCCGGTTTGATGTGGACCCCGTGGGGGCAGAGTTCTGCGCATTTCCCGCAGGCGATGCAGTTTGAATTGCGCTTGATTGTATATTTGCCGATGGTGTTTCGAAACCGGGAACGCACCGGTTTTGTTTCAGGCAGTGAATTCAATTTTGTATTCATGATTTATCCTACATCCAGAGAAATTTTCCGTTCACCGAAAATCGGACCAAAGCTTTCTTTTTCAAGATCCTCAAACCACATGGACCGGCCCACTTCCCCCCGGAGGCGCCTTGCCTCCCGGAGTCCCATGGCGCCCAGCATTTCCAGCATCTGGTTTCGCCAGGCCCCCATGAGGTTGATGATCCGGTTGCTGCCGTATGCCGGGTCTATCTCTTCCAGCTTGACCGGGCAGGACAGGCCTTTCCGGCAGCGGTCGCAGAGACGGCATTCCATGGCCAGGAGCAGGGGCCGGTCAATGACCACGCCGTCAGCCCCGCAGATGATGGTTTTGTTCACATGCTCGGCCATACTGACCCCGCCGGACGCCAGGATATTGATCTGCCGTCTCGTCCCGGCTTTCACCATGGCAACATGGATGTCTCTCAGCATGTCCTTGATAAACCGCGGGTTTTGGGAATGCAATTCCCTGCCGTTGTAATCGGCATACACATGGAGGGTGTCCATGACCGTGTTTGAAAGTGCAACGCCGATTTCCGCATAATTGAGAGCCGCACTCAGGGGCAGCCCCACACTGATGACCAGATTCTCATGAGCAGCCTTTAATGCCTCCAGAAAGGTTTCAATGCCCGGCTCATAATCGATTTCCACCATGTCCGAACCTTTTAAAAGACCGGCAAACCGGTGGACATTCTCTTTTTTTATTTTGGGGATGATGGTGGTTCCAAAGGGTGTAAGGGTTTCATTAATCTCATCCGCATCCATGAACATTTTGGTCCCGATGGCCTGGGCCGCTTTCAGCATGGACACCAGGACCTTTGGGCTCAAGACCCCGAAGGACGGTTTTTCAAAAAGGATGGGCAAAGGGATTTCCAGGATGGGGTTGACCGCCACGGCCAGGGACCCGTCTTCATGAAAGGCGAGCCTTTCGGGCCTCCTGGACAGTTCGATGCAGGTATTGATATATTCCCTGCCGTGGATGCCGTCCCGGGTGGGCCGGACGATTTCCGACATGTCCGTCCACATGGAATCAAAGCCCTTGCCCACAAAGGGGCCCCGGTATCCGGCCCCGGACACGGGGATGCTCCCGGTATGGGCCTGGTACCAGGTCCGGTTGATGACATCCGGGGTATAATATTCATCCCCGATGTCCCGGTATTCCGGGTTGATGACCCTCGAAAAAATCCCCTTGGTGCATTCCTGGATACACCGGAAACAGGAATTGCAGGTATAAAGATATTCCGGCTCCTCCATTTTGCTCATGTGAAGATAATTATTCTTGAAAATATCATAGACACATTTTTTCTTGACGCATTCCTTGCAGGACCCGGCGCAGTTTTCCCTGAATTCAATGGTGGCGTATTTGCCCACGGGATAGAATTTCGGCGGCGCAGGCTTCGTGTGAATCGTATATTTCTGGGGCATGGCGTTTTCCTTTTATTTCAAACCGGCCTGTTGGACGATTTGCCCGACGGCTTCTTCCCATTCAATGGCCATGATGTGAACCCCGGCAACCCCCTTGAGTTCCCTCAATTCCCGGATGGTTTCAAGACAGATTTGAATACCTTCCCGGGCCTGGCTCTTTTTGTCCACTCCGTCCATTCTTTTAATGATGTCATCCGGGATATCCATGCCGGCCACCTTATTTTTCATATACCGGGCCATACCCGCGGATCTTAAGGGCGTTACCCCGCCGAGAATATAGACTTTTTCCGTGAGGCCCTCTTCCCTGGAAAGCCTGATCCATTCCCTGAACCGCTCCATATTATAGATGCACTGGGTCTGGATGAAATCGGCCCCGGCATCGATTTTTTTGGCCAGGCGGATCACCCGGTATTCAAAGGGATCGGCAAAGGGGTTGGCGGCCGCGCCGATGAACATCTGCGGGGCCGTATCCAGATCAAACCCGCTCATGTCCTTGCCCGTATCCCTCATGTTCCGGACGGTCCGGATGAGATTCATGGAATCGATATCAAAGACGTTCATGGCATCGGGCTGGCTTCCGAATTTCTGGTGGTCCCCGGACAGGCAGAGGATATTCCGGATGCCCAGGGAATAGGCCCCCATGATATCCGACTGGATGGCAATGCGGTTGCGATCCCTCACCACCATCTGCATGACCGGTTCCAAGCCCGCCGCAACCAGGTGGGCCGAGGCGGCAATGCTGGACATCCGCACAATGGCGGTCTGGTTGTCCGTCACATTGACGGCATCCACAAACCCGTTCAAGAGCTTGATTTTTTTATTGATGACCTCTTTGTTGGCCCCACGAGGGGGGCCGCATTCGCCGGTGACGGCAAATTCACCGAGGCTGAGTGTTTCATGGAGACGGCTGAAGGCTTTCATAGGATATGGTCCTCCCGGATAAGTTTTCTAGGTCCGCCGGAAAGACTGGTATTCCAGTTTTTGGGCGGGATATAGGTTCTGAGGGAATCCAAGCGGCCCAGGGCAGTGAGCCGTTCAATGATGAGGTGCCAGGCGCAGGGCGTGTCCGGGTTGACTTCGCAGACGCCTTTTTGAGATCCGCCGCAGGGGCCGTTTAAGAGTTTTTTGGCGCACCGGGTCAAAGGGCAGATGGCACCGAAGACGGCGAGCCCGCAATTCCCGCACCCCGAGCATTCTTCCGTAAAAATGCCGGGCCGCTCCTGGATGCCGATAAAGGTGGTATTCACCCCCGGCAGCACCACATCCTTGACAAACCGCTTGGCCAGGGCCTGGACCCCGGCCCCGCAGGCCAGGGAAAGCACCGCGTCGTTTCTTGCCACGCCGGCAGCAGCCTCCTGGATAAATTCATTTTCGCACTGGCGTTCAATGGTCATCTCTTCTATCTGGATGGACCTGGCCGTTTTTTTAAAGCCCAGCCGCAGGGCCGACGCCAGGACGGCCACCTCGTCTTCTCCCCCTGCAAAGCAGGTTTTGACGCAGGTGCCGCAGCCCAGGATCAATATCTTCTGATATGGCTCCACAAGGCCGATGATTTCTTTGATGGGTTTTTGACTAGCGGTTATCATGACCACCTCCATGTCGTGGCAAAATTGGGAACAAGGCAAGCCAAAGCAAGACAATGGGTTTTCATGTTTCTTCCGGCTGTATTGATCCGGGGAGAGATGGATCAATACAGCTCAAAAAATTCAGAAAACCATTGCCTTGCCTGCACCTGGTTCTATTATTAATTCAGGTGATTCAACGCAGGGTTCGGGCCCATGGTCTGAAGATCCAGCAGGGTATTGCGGATGATCTCCGTGATGGCGCCCTTGTCTTTTGCAGTGGTGTTGAACAGGTTGAGCCGTCTGCCATCCATTCCGATGCTGTCCAGGATGGTTTTGACATAGTCAACCCGTTTGCCGGCCCGAAGACTGCCTTCGGTGTGGCGGCAGCTTTTCCCCGGACAGACCAGGACCAGGACGGCATCGGCCCCGGCCTCAAAGGCCTTTAAGAGGTGGATATCCTTGGTCATGGAAGAACAGGCCATGCGGACGGTTTTTACGTCGCACCCGTCAACGGGCAGGCATGTTTCTTCAAAGGAATTCTGACAGTGAAACAGGGTAAGCTTTGGTACGGTGTTGAGTTTCATTTTTCTTCCCAAAATTAAAAATAAAAAGGGCGTTTGCCCGGTTAATATTTGGGAAAACGCCTTTGTTTTCTTTTAACTTTGCGAATACGCCTTTGTACTCAGCTAAACTCCACCCTAAGAGGTAAAATTTTTATTGTCAAGGATTTTTTTATTCACAAAATCTTAAAAAAATCAGATTTCAGGGCCCACGCCCCAGGACCGGGACATGCCGGCCGGAATGAAATTTATATGCTGAGCCGGGGATGGGACAATAATAGGTGAGGTTATCAACACCGCTAACCCTATGATTTGACGATCATTATTTGGAGGCGCAGATGCACTTTTAACTTAACCGGTTCACGCTCAAATTCTTGTTGTTTCTTAATATGTTCCATGGTATCGAATACGAAAACCGGAATACGGGAAATTCTATATAATGTTTTCTGTGCTTATTAATTTGTTATCGCCATAGATGGAATTTTTTCTATTGTATATAGGCAATATGTAGAAAGTTTTCCATTTATTTATACAGTTAGCAACGGGGGAGTGAGCCGTGAGACAGAGTGTTGATAGAAGTAACAACGATAAACTTGAGGAGTATAGGGTCTGGAAAGCCGGAAGTAGAATATGCGTTGCCTTTTCTGGGATTGGAGTGGGTTTTATTTTTGCCGTGTATTCGACCAATCCAAGAACAGTATTAAGTATCGTTTCAGCGGTATTCATAGCAATTTCGCTACCGCTTCTTCTTTCTTTATGGTTCTCGATACAACTATTATGGGAAGAGGAGGATTTTCCAATAGAAACCGATTATCAACAAAAAGCTAATAGAAGTGCATGGTTCATGATGATATTTGGGTTTGCCCTTTCACTTCTCGGCATGTCGATATTTTTCTGGTCATTACATTGGTTGGTTGGGATATTTTTCGTTTTATCAGTTGTTGTTGCATTTTTCTTGGCGGCGCTAACAACGGCCAGAATGGGGATATCTGGAAGGTTCTTTGATGAAATAGTAGGTAAAAAATAGGTGGCTTACATTGCAACAAAATTGCTAACCATCGCAATGCACCCGACCAGCTACAGCCTGCGGCTTCCGCAGGTCGGTGATTGCGGGCGTTAGGCTGCCGCCTACCTCCTGTTGTGGAGCGTTATTTTGAATAAGGAGATGAAAAAGGAGAATATGGATTTTCCCCTTAAAACATGGGAACAAATGAATGAGCAGGAACAGAATCATTTCCGTAAGATGTCGCAAGAAGATATTGTAGGACGATGGCACTCCAAACAAGGCGAAGAAATAAAGCGGAGAATAATAGAAGTAAATCTGAGGTATGGCTCAAGTAATGAATATAGGCAATTTATCGGCACCGTGAAAATTAGTTGGGGTGAGAAGCCTCCGAAGATCGATTTGCGAGGAATTGATTTCTCAGGATTTTCAAATCTTACGGATGACGAAATATTCGGCTTTGATTTCTCGGACTGTTCACTAACATATTCGAATTTTTCGGATGCAGAACTCAGCACAAGTAATTTCAAAGGTACTGACATCCTCTACAGTAATTTCTCACATTCTGAGTTAGATGAATGCGACTTCTCTGACGCCAACTTAACTCTTAGCGATTTTAGCAGTTCCAGCCTCGAAGGTTCAAATTTCCAAAACTCTTGGATTAGTGATGTTTCTTTCAGAAATGCAAATTTAGGCTATATAAAATATAACCGTCGGACAGACTTTCATAATATCGACATCGCGTCGGCAAAAGGGTCAAGTAACCCAATATTTGTCTCCTATGTCAAACGAAAGCAGTACCTTAAGCATTTCCAGTCGCAGAGTTCAGGAAACAAGGTACTCTATTATGTATGGCTTTCGATTAGTGACTGTGGCCAGAGCTTCACGCGTTGGTCACTGACCTCTTTAGTGATATGCATAGGTTTTGGATTCATGTATTCAACATTTCCAGATTCTTTTATCATTGCTAACAATCGAGCATCCACACCGTTCACATTCTATTACTATAGTGCTGTAGCTTTCACTACATTAGGTTTCGGTGACATTGTTCCGAAGGCTCTATGGGCGGAAGTTGCAGTAACAGCAGAGGTTATTATTGGTTATGTCATGCTGGGTGGCTTAATCAGTATCTTTGCTACTAAGTTTATACCGAAAGATTAAGACAGGATGAGAAAGATTCGCCCAACGGCGTTAAGTGTGGACTTTGTTGTCTATAATTGTGGGGTAAGAAAAATCATTTTTGCCCATGGTTTTTTCAGCGGCTTTTGGATAAGCTTGAAATCTTGGCTAAATGATTTCTACATGCGATTGCCCTGATCAAAAATCGATTTGCTATTGAATTCAATTGCGGATTTCATGTATACCATTAAATATAAGACAAATTATTTGTCGGGAATGGGCTGATGCGGCTGCTGAAATACCGGGGCATTTGTTCAGCGATCGCCATGAATAAAAGAGGGGGTGTGCTTTGCATCATAATATCATTTCACCCAATGAACAGGAACGGATTATCCTTGAAAAAATCAGGACTCTACCGCCGGATAAGATCGAGGAAGTGAATGATTTTATCGATTTCATAGGCCGGAAAGGCAAGGACCGAGACCTGCTTCGCGCTGCAACTGGGATATCGGAAAATGTGTTTAATAAGGTCTGGGACAATTGCGAGGACGATGCCTATGATCGGTTATAAATTCGGGGATATTATCTTGGTCAAATTCCCCTTTACCGATCAAAGTACCACCAAAAAGCGACCAGCCGTGATTATCAGTTCAAGCACCTACAATCAAAATCGGCCGGATATCATTATCATGGCGATCACCAGCCAATCTCACAGCCTTGACCACTATGGCGATGTCCGTATCCTGCAATGGCAGCATGCCGGCCTTCTAAAAGCATCAGTCATTAAGCCGATTTTGACAACAATCGAAAAAAAACTGGTTATCAGAAAATTAGGCAGCATAATGGAAAGCGACCGGATTGCCCTGATTAACGGGATTCAAAGCCTTTTGGGCGAATGATTCCTTTCTGATTCCATATGTCATATCGAAAAAAAGTTTAAAATCCATTTATGAAACTGAGCTGAAAAAAGAAATGAAACCTGGAAAAATAGTCAACCGCGACCTGCTGCTGCCCTATGGGGTGCCGTATTTTGCTTATGTGGGGATAGCCGCCTTCGGGCAGGACAGAATCCCCGATGAAATCGGGTATGTCCTGAAAATCATCATTGTTCCCCTGATTCTGGTCTGGGCCTGGAAATGGTATACCCCACTTACCGGGCCGAAAGGCATAGGGGGGTCCTTGATTGCCGGGGTTCTTGCAGGGCTTCTGGGGCTTCTGGTCTGGTGTCTGTTACTGGCGCCTTTTATCGACCCTTCCGGCGAACCCTGGTCCGGCACTGGTTTTGTTTTGAGACTCGTATCCGCCTCTTTGATTGTTCCCGTGTTTGAAGAAATCTTTATCCGGGGCTATATTCTCCGGGCTGCCTTTCAATGGGATTTGAACCGGAAAAGCATGGGCGCCCGGGCTGCGCTGAATCAGACGCTGGATCATGACAGCGTGGGGGATGTGGCGCCCGGCGCCTGGAGTATTATGGCCGTGGGCATTTCCACCCTGGCCTTTACCGTGGGCCATACAACCCCGGAATGGCTGGCAGCCATTGCTTACAGCCTTCTCATGTCGGCGCTCTGGATTATCCGGAAGGATCTCCTGTCCTGCATCGTGGCCCATGGGGTCACCAACCTGACCCTGGCCTTCTATGTGTATTTTTCCGGTAATTGGGGGTTCTGGTAGGAGGGGCAGCCTTCAACAAAGGCTGTGGCTATTGAAACAATTCGTTGGACAGGATCACGGCCTCGGCCACTTCCCGTATGGATTTTCTCGAGTCCATACTTCTTTTGCGTATCCAGCCATAGGCCTCATCCCCGGTCATTTTCCGGTTATGCATAAGCACTTCCTTGGCCTGTTCGATTTTTTTGCGGGCCTCCAGTTCTTCCTGGATGACCCGGGTTTTGACCATGAGTTCGGTATTGACAATGGCGATGGCGGACTGGTTGGCCACGGCCCTCAGGAGATTGACTTCCGTGTCGGAAAAATCATGGGGGGAGGCGGTAAAGCAGTTGAGGACTCCGATGACCTTGTCTTCCTTGGCGATGAGGGGAATGCCCACCATGGAGACCAGGCCCAGCTTCCGGGCCATGTCCTTTTCCTTGAACCGGTCGCATTCCAGCACATCTTTCAGGATCAGCGGGGTTTTATGGGTGGCCACATAGCCCACCACCCCTTCGTCGAGATCCAGGGCCCGGTCCTTGATATAGTCCGGGGAAATGGACTGGGTGGCTTTCAGTCTGATCTTGGGCGGTTTTTCCTCTTCATTGATGATCCACAGGGAACAGATTTCAACGCCGGTGACCTTGGCCGTTACCATGACGATGAGTTTCAGCAGGTCCTCGATAAACAGATCCGAGGTGATGGCCCGGCTGATATCGGTTAATGCCTTAATGTAACCGTCATATGTCTGGTCTAATTTTTCCATGGCATCTGTATCCTAAACAGAAATGATGCGCCGGCGTCAATACAAAAATGAATAATCCCATAAAATTTATAATGCCGCATTGGGGATTAAATCCCAGATCCCGCAGGGGCAGGCCCCTTTGCAGAATCCGCAGCCGATGCACAGATCCGGGTCCACCCGGTATTCAAATCCCTGCTTGCCTTTTTCGATCCTCTCAATGGCCCCTTCGGGGCAGACAGCCACACAGATACCGCAATCCTTGCATTTTCCGCAGGAGGCGCAGTCGCTGCCGCAATCTTTCAGGGTGTCTGCCCGGTTCTTGGGGTTATAGTATTCAAGGCTGATCCGCTGTTTGTCGATCCCGGGCAGGGGCGCATCTCCATCCGGGCTTTTTCCGTCAATGATGCGGTCAATAACGATGGCGGCCTTTCGCCCCGCGCCGATGGCATCAGTGATAAGCCCCGGGCCCACGGCATCACCGATGGCGAACACCCTGGGGTCCGAGGTCCTGTTGTAGGCATCCACAAAGATAAATCCTTTGTCGATTTTAATGGATTCATCCAGAAAGTTCAGATCCGGAACATCCCCGATGGAGACAGCCACGGTATCGGCTTTCAGAACCTCGCCGTCGGTTAAGACCACTCCCGCCTTCGTGATTTCTTTGGTAAAGCAGGGCCACCGGAAAGTCGCACCCACAGCTTCGGCATCCTCTTTTTCCTTGCCGAATGCCGCGGGTTTTTGGATATCGATGAGGGTGATGGTCTTGGCTCCCAGGCGGTGGGCCTCGGTGGCCACGTCGCATCCCACGTTTCCGGCGCCGATGATGACCACGCGTTTTCCCGGCTTGGCCTTGTCTTTTTTGGAGGATTCCAGGAAATCATTGGCCGACACGGCATGCTCGATGCCGGGAACCGGCAGCATTCTCGGCTTTTTTGCACCGGCCGCCACAATGGTGAAATCATAATCGTATTTTATTTTTAAAAAATCTTTTTTATCCATGGCCTGGCCCAGCCGGATATCCGGGATGAATTCTTTTACCCGTTTCAGCTCCGTTTCCAGGGTATCCTTGGGTATCCTGGACCCCGGGATGACAGAGGAAATTTTTCCGCCAATGGTATCCCCTGTGTCAAAAAGGGTTGCGGTATGGCCTTTCAGGGTCAATTGCCAGGCCGCCGAGATGCCTCCGGGGCCGGCGCCGATGACGGCAATCTTTTTCTTGCTTTTGGGGGCTGTTTTGGGCAACCGGACGGTTTCCCCGGCTTTGCCCAGGAGCTTCACATTAATGGGGGACATATAGTTCAGGTTCCGGGTGCAGGAGGCCATGCAGGGGCTGGGGCAGAGATAGCCGCAGACCGTTGCCGGAAACGGGGTGTATTGAAGCCCCATGGCAATGGCCTCATCCACATTGTCCTGCCTTACCATGCTCCAGCGCTCCTGGACCGGAATGCCGGTGGGGCAGGCCGCCTCACAGGGGGCCATATACCGGCCCTGTTCCCAGACCGGGATATACCGTCTCAGATCTCCCCGGGTAATGACGGGGATGGAACCCCTTTCGATTTCTTCAAGATCGCCGATGAGGCCTCCCCTGCCCAGCTCCCTGTCCCAGACCCGATCCCTGAACCAGGCCATGGACGGCTTTTCAGAGCTGTCTGTTTTTTCACGGGCAGACCGTGCTTCAATGAGCTGCCAGTCTGAGCGGATGGAAAGAGAGGGTAAAAGGTCTTTTTTCTGAATTTTTGAAAGAAACACCTCAAGGCCGGTCATGAGCCAGTTCCAGTCTTCATCGGATACGGAGATCAGTTTGGCGTCTTTTTGGGAAAACCCTTCGATATTTCCCCGTGCAAAGACCCGTCCGCCCACCATGCCCACCAGGGGCCGGTATCCAAGGACGGATTCTTTGGGGTCCTTGTTGTGACCACAGATGACGGCAATTCCGCCGGCCATGAATTCACCGAAATAATCCCCGGAGGACCCCAGGACCCAGAGTTCGGGGGGTTCGAATCTCGGGTTCCGTTTGGTCATGGTCATGCCCCGGGCACCGATGGACCCGCCGATATAGACTTTTCCCTGGGCAGCCCCGTTCATGACACCGTTGGAGGCATTGCCGTGAACAATGATTTCCGCCCCGGCATTGAGCCAGCCCACATCATCGGAGGCCGGACCCATGATTTCGATCCGAGTGCCGAAATGGCCGAAGGACCCGGCTCTCTGGCCGGACTGGCCGATGATCCGGATATGGGTTTCATCGGCCCCGGCATCCCAGAGCCGTCCGCCGATACCGTGCTGGCCATAGCCTTCCACTTCAATATTTCTGCGTCCGTTTTTGACATGGTGGTGGATGATTTCTTCCAGCACCCTGGACGGGATTCTCTTATTGTCTTTTCTTCCTGATAATTTGATAAAGGCTTGGTTTTTCATGGCTGATCCTTCCTATACCACATATTTTATACTGAGGCGTTCGGCCGCTGCAAAATCGTCAATGCCCAGGGCATCGGACATCCCGATGGGAAGGGATGTGGAACGGCCCAGGGGCGCCACGATTTTTTTGAGTTCCGTATCAAAGGACACAAACAGATCCACAATCCGCTGGGCCACATCTTCGGGATCCAGGCGGCGGTAGAGCCTCGGGTCCTGGGAGGTGATGCCCTTGGGGCAGATGCCCAGGTTGCAGACATTGCACCGGTCTTCTTCGGTACCCACGCATCCGGCTGCGGCCTGCATGGCGTATTTGCCGATCTGGACCCCGCTGGCGCCCAGCATGATGAGGGCTGCGGCATTGGCGGACAGGTTTCCGTTTTTGCCCACGCCGCCTCCGGCAAAGATGGGGATTTCATTCTGCTTGCCGATTTTGATCAGGTTCAGATAATTGTCCCGGATACAGGAGGCAATGGGGTGGCCCATGTGGTCCATGGACACGGTATAGGCGGCCCCGGTGCCCCCGTCTTCGCCGTCAATGGCCAGGCCCGAGGCATAATCGTTCCGGGCCAGGTTGTTGAGCACGGCCAGGGAGGTGGAGGAGGCGGAGATTTTCGGATAGACCGGCACCCGGAACCCCCAGGCCATGGACATGGACAAGATCATCTTGGCCACGGATTCCTCAATGGAATACTGGGTCTGGTGGGTGGGCGGGCTGGGCAGGCTGACACCCTGGGGAACCCCTCGGATGGCGGCGATGAGCTTGTTGACCTTATGCCACATCAGAAGGCCGCCGTCGCCGGGCTTGGCCCCCTGGCCGTATTTGATTTCAATGGCGCAGGGATCCTCCTTCATGTGGGGGATGGCATGGATGATCTCATCCCAGCCGAAATAGCCGGACGCGATCTGGAGGATGACGTATTTTAAAAACCGGGACCGCAGCAGCCGGGGCGGGCATCCGCCCTCTCCGGTGCAGATGCGGACCGGCATGGAAAGCTCTTCGTTCAGATACGCCACTCCCATCTGGAGGCCTTCCCACATGGTGGGAGACAGAGCGCCAAAGGACATGCCGCCGATGATGAGGGGATAGATTTCCCGGACCGGCGGAATCCAGCCCTTTTCCTTCAGGCGTTTCATATTTTCCCTGGGGGACAGGACCCGGCCCAGGAGGGTTCTCATCTCGAATTCATGGCGTCCGGCATCCAGGGCCGGGTCCGTGAGCATGGAAATCCGGATGAATTTGATCCGGTCCAGGACGGATTGGGAGGAATTCCTCCTGCCGCCCCGCCGCCGGGGGATCCCGTTCTGGTTGATATGGAATTTGAGCCGGTCCAGGCCCGGATTCTTGACCGGGGCAATGGCGTCATTGGGACAGACCATGGCGCACATGGCGCATCCGATGCAGGCATTTTCCACCCGTGTTTTCTGGCGGATGCCGTAAAAGGAGTCATAATCAGCGGTATGCTTTTTTTCCGGCCGGACCGATGTTTTAAGTATTCTTTTCTGGAAAACCTTCAGTTCAATGGCCTGGACCGGGCATACGGCCGTGCATTGCCCGCAGAGGGTGCACCGGTCATTGCTGTACCGGATCTGCCAGGGCAGGTCATTGAGGCTTAAAGCGGAAGGTTCAAGGCTTCTGTTTGACGACATATATTTACCTCCTGGCGGTCAGGGCCGACAATGGCTGTATCAAGGTGCATGGGTTGAATATCTTTTGTTTTATCCCGGTCCGGGATAACGGCGTCCAGGCCGCAGATTTCGGAAGAAAAGCCGAAGAGGCCGGGTCTTCCGCCGACCACGCCGGGCCGCAGCTTTTTCCGGTCCTGGACCATGAAAAGGGAATGATCCGGCAGGGTGCCGATGACGCAATTGGGACCGTCAATGATGAGGGGGCGACAGGTTCTTTTCAGGTGGGAGAGAAATCCTGCGTCGGGATGGGTCTGGAGATCCTCTTCCTGCAGGGGGGTGATAACGTGCTTATAGGCATCAATACCCAGCTCGAGACCTGTCATGGAATAATGGAGAATATGGGCAAAGACTTCCGAGTCGGACGCATACCCCACATATCCGGGGAAACCCCGGGACAAAAGGAAATCCTTAATGGGGGTAAAGGCCGTGTTCTCACCGTTGGTCATGGTGCAATAGCCTTTGATGAAAAAGGGATGGCAGGCATACAGGTTGATGGCATAATTGGTGTTTTGTCTTCCCTGGGCCATGATGATGCGGGCATGGAGTTCTTTTCTGTCCAGGCCCAGGTATTCGGCCAATTGCATGGGATCTCCGATTTCCTTGATCATGATGGTATCGGGCCAGAAGGAAAAGACCATCATGTCTTTTTTCTCTTCACCCATTTCCCGGATTTTCAGCCGGATCATCATGAGCCTTTCGGCGATTTCTTCCGGGCTGAAATGGTCCCAGCCCTCGGGCAGTTCATAGGCCCGGATCAGGTAAAGATTGCGCTTGGGGATGCCTTCCACCTGGGTCTTGGGGGTTTTGAGGGAAATCTTGTATTTGGTCAGAAATCCCTGGTCCATCATGAACAGATCCAGACGCCGGATGCCTTCTTCGGTGAAAATACCGGACAGGATGGGCGCATCCTTCATTTCCTCAAAGGGTCCGCCCAGGCCCTGGAGCAGGAGCCCCACCCCGGAGCCGTCATGTCCTTCTTTCATGACATCCAGGGCTTTTATGGCCAGCATGGGGGAAACCGGATCATGGCTGGTAAGTGCAAACAAACGACACATTGAATTTAAGTCTCCTTTGGTTTCAATTCTTTATAAGGGATTTGATGAGCCAACGCCGGCATCAGGAGGATGGGGTGCCCAGGGGGATGGAAAATCCATGGGTTTCATAGAGCGCTTTGATTTTCTGCAAATCTTCTTCAAGGGTCTCACCCGGATCAATCCTGCCTATCCAGCGGGTTTTTTTTGCTCGATTGTCCAGAAACCAGCAGATGATGGGAACCTGGGCGCCTTTGGCAATATGCCAGAATCCGGTTTTGATGGACGTGACGTTTTTTCGGGTCCCTTCCGGCACCAGGGCGAGAATCAGGGTATCCCGCTTTTCAAATTCCAGGATGGCGCTTTCAACAAACCCGTGGGCGCTATCCCGTTTGACCGGCATCCCGCCAAGGCTCCTGAGAATGACGGACATGGGAAAGAAAAACCATTCCGCCTTGACCAGGAGCCGGGCATTGACCTTTGCGATTTTAATATAGGTCAGGGCCCGGACCGTATCCATATTGGCGGTATGGGGAAAGCCGATGACCACGCACCGGTCGGTCCAGTAATCCGGCAGCCCGTCATAGGTCCATCCCATGAGCCAGTAAACCATCCTGCCGATGAGGCTCAGTATTGTTTTCATGGCTTAATGGTGATGGCCGCAGCCGCCTTCTTTTTTGTTCTTTTTGGCCTGGCAGTGGTCAAATATGTGGAAAAGCTTTAATTCGTTTTTTTCCATGAGTTCGAGGTTCTCTAGGACGGTTTCCTTCTGGGCCTGGAAAACCTTGATATTGGATGAGGTCAGGCTTCTTCTCGAACCGTCCCCCATGCAATGGGTAATCACCGCATCAATGCCGGGCTCTTTTCCCAGAACAGTGGTTTTGCACTTTGATTCTTCACCGGAAAGCTTCTGGTTTTCCTTGAATTCAAAGCCGCGGGTCAGGGTGTCCACAATCAGAAAATATCCGGCCGTACCGAAATGATCATCCATGACACTTTCAAGGCCTTTGTTTTCTTTAACCGGAAAGGCTAATTTCATAATTCTACTCTCCAAAATATCCATCATTAACCGCATTATACATAAAATCAGTATAAAATATAAGAGTTTCTTTTCCCTTGGCAAGAACTTAAATTCCTTTACAGATGATCCAAAACTCTTATTTTCTCCTTATTTTAAAGGGGGATTGAAGTTTTTTGGAAAAAAAGGCAAGATGCGGACCCATGGATAAAAAAAAGAGAAACCGGATCCGTTGCCGTGAAAAGCGGGGTATGAAAATTAAAACTTTTTTTTGTATTGTATTGTGGCTCATGATCGTTGACATGGGCCCTGCCTTATCCGATGAGCCGGATTTCATTTTTGTGGGAGAGTTTTCACAGCATGGCATGGCGGAATGGTCCAAAAAAGCCTTTGTGGATGAAACCATTTATACCCCGGCTATGATCGGGGGGAATAAAGCACTGGAGGCCGTCAGCCAAAGCAGTGCCTCGGGGCTCATCAAAAAAATCCGGATCGATATCGACGCATACCCTTTTTTAAACTGGCGCTGGCGCATTGAAAACAGGCTGTCTGGAACCTTTGACGAGAAGCAGAAACAAGGCGATGATTATGCAGCCCGGATTTATGTGGTGGTTTCGGGAGGCCTTGCCGTCTGGAATACCCGGGCTCTGAACTATGTGTGGGCCCAAAATTCAAAAAAAGGGGAAACCTGGCCCAATGCCTTTGCCAAGGACAATGCCGTGATGATGGCCTTGCGGTCTTCGGAAGATCCTTTATCCATCTGGCATATGGAAAAAAGAAACGTTCGGGAGGATTTTCTCCAGTTGTTCGGCAAAGAGGTCCGGTACATCGATGCCGTTGTATTGATGAGTGATACAGACAATACAGGAAACAAGGTGACTGCCTATTATGGGGATATCTATTTTTCACGCTATTAAACGCATGGCGTTTCTTTTTTTGGTCTGCCTGATCGTTTTTCCGGTGATCCTCTTGTTTTCCGTCATGGAAGATACGGCCCTTGTATCCCGGCATCAACGGCTCAGCGTGGATAATGTCCAGCGGGTCAAGACCCTCATCAATGACAACACGCCGGCCAACATGAACAAAAGGCAGATCAGGACAACGACCCTGTCGGAAGATGATCTGAATCTCCTTCTGAATTATGGAGTTTTGCACGGACTCGGATATGAAAGGCTTTTTACAAAAATCGAATTGCCGGACGACAGGATTCACCTTGCCGTCACCCTTGACCTTCCCGCCAACCCCTTGGGCAGATATTTTAATCTTTTCATGAGTCTGAAAAAGAAAGGGACCCTTCTGGATATAGAGCGTTTAAAGGCAGGGAGGCTCACCATTCCGGGCATATTCATCCATCCGGTGATAGGGGCCATGAATCATTTTCTCTCATATTCCGAGCTTTATGCGGATTTAAACCGGCATGTCCACCGCATCAAGGATCTCTCCATTGAAAAGGGGCGGTTAAATCTGGTGTATGAATGGGACCCAAAGGCCCTGGGGCTTATCCATGAGAAAGGAAAACAGCTTCTCTTATCCGAAGAACATCAGGAAAAACTGGTCCTGTATTATAATAAACTGGTTCAGACGGTAACGCCTTATAAACATAAAAAAGTCTCTCTTGCCCTTGTGCTAAGGCCCATGACCATTTTTTCCCAACAGCAGTCAAAGATCAGCAATGACCCTGTTCTGGAAAATACGGCCCTCGTCCAGGTCTTGTCCCTGTATGCCGTCCGGAGGGGACTCAAGGATCTGGTGCACGAAGAGATTCAAAGGCAAATGGAATCCCCTGTGCCCGTGACCTTTACGCTTTACGGCCGGACCGATCTGCCCAAGCATTTCCTTATCTCAGCCGGGCTTGCCGTTTCAGCCGGAAGCAGGCTTTCCAATTTTATTGGGATTGCAAAGGAGGTTGACGATTCCGGCAAGGGATCAGGATTCAGCTTTGCCGACCTTGCAGCGGATAAGGCCGGAGTCAGGATGGGGGAGTTGGCGGCCGGTTCCCTGGAAACGGCATTGAAATTCCAGCGGAGAATGGCGGAAATTGAACAGGAAACGGATTTTATGCCCCGCATTGACGGCCTGCCCGAGGGCATCCGAAAATTAGAGTTTCAGAAACGCTATACGGATCTGGATTCCGACGCCTATGCCCTGGTCAATGCGGAAATAGATAAACGGATCAATGCCTGTCCCGTTTTCAGATGAATTGATCCTGTCTCAGTTTTTCCAGGAAAAGCAGGCCCACAACCATATGGTTTTCAGGCTTGCCGGTGACGGGCGCTGAAATATGCCGAACCTGCACCTTGATATACTGGGGTTCTGTGGTGGCACTGCCCTTGTGATATTTTACAGTCATAATGTCCTGGGTTCTGATACATTTCAAAAACTCAGAGTCTTGTTTAACCAGCAGGCCCAGGCCGGAAGAAGAGAAATCCCTTAATTTAAAAACATAACTCAGGGCCGAGGTCGAGGGTTTGAGTTCAACGGCTGCAAATTCCGAAGCCGCTTCCCGAATTTCCACTCGCAGCTCCTCGGTATCCAGGTCCTCAGTTTCCATTTGTTATCCTTTTCAATGATTCATAAAGAGCATTTTTTTCAATTTAGGGTTCTTTTCCAGTGAAAACAAGAGATTTTTGTGAATTTATATAAAAACCCTTTTTACCATCACCGCAGATAACGAAAGCGTATCAAATTCCTATTGACAGAGTTCTTGAAAAAACATTACATCTCCAATGTACCATTGGTTTCGTATGTATAAAATCGATTGGTCCAATAACCGTAAATTAATTAAATCAAAAAGCATGGTGTGTTAATCAGAAAAGAAGAAATGGAATTTATTATCGTAACGCATTAAGGAGTCCTATGAAGGTTGATATTGGTCCTGTAACAAGGTTGGAGGGGCATCTCAGTATCCAGACAACGGTTGAAAACAATGTCATTACAGAGGCTGTCAGCAGGGGTGAAATGTTTCGGGGGTTTGAAGCTTTTCTCCGGGGCAGAGATCCTCTGGACGCACAACAGATCACACAGAGAATTTGCGGGGTTTGCCCCTATGCCCATGCCATCGCATCCTCCTATGCCCAGGAAAATGCGTACAAGCTGATCGTTCCACCCAACGGCCGTATTCTGCATAACCTGATCCAGGGCGCAAATCACCTTTATGACTATTTGCTGCATTTTTATCAGCTTTCCGCATTGGATTTTGTTGATGTAACCGCAATCCTTAAATATAAAGGTACGGATTCTGATTTGACCGCTCTCGGGGATTGGGTGAAGGCTGAAACCGGGTCAAAATCTTCTTTTCCGGCAGCCCCCTTTTTGCCAAGACTGTCAGGGCGCTATATTGCCGATGCCCAAACCAATATCCTTGCTTTGAAGCATTATATCGAATCTCTTGAGATTCAAAAAAAGGCCAATAAGGCCTCAGCTATTTTCGGCGGTAAATTTCCCCATGCAACGGCCATTTTTCCGGGCGGATGCACCCAGGAACCGGATATCGATCATATTGCCTCCTATCGCTCATTAATTCGTGAGGTTCAAGATTTTATTCATAAAAAATATCTTCCCGATATTCTGGCCGTGGCCGGGGAATTCCCTGAGTATTGGCATATCGGTCAAAGCCGGGGCGGGTTTCTTTCATACGGGCTTTTGCCTTTTGGACCCGAGCTGGACAGTAAAAGGCTGTTTGCCCCCGGCGTGTTGTTGGAAAATAATATCAGCCAGGTCAATTTTGATGCCATCCGGGAGGATGTAAAATATTCCAAATATTCATCCCCCTCCGGCTTAACGGTAAAGGAGGGAGAATTAACTCCCTCCCCCCATAAACCAGGGGCCTATTCATGGGTGAAAGCGCCGCGGTATCAGGGAAAAATGGTGGAGGTCGGCCCGGCAGCCAGAATCCTGGTGGATTACCGCCAAAACAACAACCCTAAAATCAAGCAATTGGTGGATAAATTTGCCGGTATGGCCGGTATTAAGGCCGACAATTTAAATTCAGTGCTGGGCAGACATTTATGCCGCGCCATATCTGCCGTGGTCATTGCCGATTTCCTGTTGGAGGAGACGGAACGGATCGATATACAAGCGCCGTTCATGGCCCAATATGATCTTCCGGAATCAGGGGAAGGATTCGGGGCCACTGAAGCGTCACGGGGCGCCCTTCTCCATTATATTAGGATTAAAGAGTATAAAATAGAAAAATATGAATGTGTGGTGCCAACCACCTGGAACTGTTCACCCAAGGATGACAGGGACCAGCCGGGCGCTCTTGAATCGGCATTGGTGGGAACCCGTGTCGAGAATCCGGAAGAACAGATTGAGGCCAATAGAATTGTGCATTCTTTTGATCCGTGTCTGGCCTGTGCCGTACATTAACAGACCGGTATACCGGTTGAAATTTTTTAATTTTTCGCTGAGGACAAATTTATGATGGATAGACGAGAATTTCTGAAAATGGCTGCATGTTTAAGCGCCTCTTTTGGTATAACCCAGCTTCCCGGGATGGTTTATGCAGCCCTGAAAAAGATTGACCCTGCCGGTGTTCCCAGGCTTCTCTATCTTCAGGGCCAGTCCTGTACGGGCTGTTCTATTTCTTTGCTTCAGGCGGAATCCCCCAATGCGGTTTCCATGATTACTCAATATTCAAAACTTTCTTTTCACACGGATTTGTCCGCCACATCCGGAAAACAGGCGCTGAATCTCATTGAAGACTATATCTCAGGCAAGGCTGGAGAATATTATCTGGCAGTGGAGGGTTCTATCCCGTGGGACATGCCGGAAGCCTGTGTGATAGGAGACAAGCCGTTTGCCGATTATTTAGCGGCTGCTGCAAAGACCATGAACGGCGCCATAGCAGTGGGCACCTGTGCCACCCATGGCGGTATTCCTGCCGCAGAAGGCAATTTGACCGGTGCCGTCAGCCTGAAAGAATTCTATAAGCGGAAAGAAATCAATCCCCTGCTGATTGAAATTCCGGGATGCTCGGTACATCCGGACTGGGTATGGAAAACCATCATTCACTTGGTCCAGGTCGGGTTGCCTGAATTAATCAATGGTCAGCCGAAATTGTTTTTCAGCCGCAAAGTCCATGAGCTTTGTCCACGATATCATGATTTTCAACAGGAAATCTTTGCCCTGAAACTGGGAGATAAAGGGTGTCTTTTCAAATTGGGTTGCCTGGGTCCCGACACCTATGCAGACTGTCCGACAAGATGGTGGAACGGCGGACAAACCTGGTGTATCGATGCCAATGCGCCCTGTATTGGTTGTGCCGCCCCCTCGTTTGCAGCAAAAAAGAATTTCCCATTTTACAGGTCCTTTGAACAGACCATGAACGGAACTTCGGAGGATAATAAATGAAATTAAAGGAGAGGAGCATGACTGCTTCGCAGGGCCAGAAGAAAGAACTCATGTTTTCAGGATTACAGATTCGTCAGAAAATTTTTGCCGGCAGTTTTGGCATTTTGATTGCCTCCATGGCTTTGGTTTTCATTATCATTGTCTTAAGGGGGAGGGGGGCCAGCGCAGAAGGCACGCTGTTCATCGAAAGGCTTCCAATTGTTTTGGGTGTTTTATGCGCAGTATTGGTTTTATCCGGTTATATGTTATGGATGATGGCCGGGAAGATTTCCCGGCCTGTAATTGCCTGTTCCGATTTTGCAGTTGAAATCAGCAGGGGGAAATATTCTGCAGTTTGTAGTATCGAAAATGCCGGCGAGGTTGGCTTAATTGCAAGCATTTTGAAGGATCTGGCAGTCAAGCTTGAGACGGAAGACAAACATAATAAACAGGCAAATCTTGAACAGCAAGGTGTTCATGAAGGCATCAAAGCCAGTGCAAATGAATTGCATGAAGCTGTTGCCGGTCTTTTAAGGTCGGCAGCCGATTTGACGGAAAAATCAGAAAGCATCGCTAAAGAGTCAAACACGGTTGCTGCTGTTGCGGAAGAGATGGGGGTTAATATCACTTCAGTTTCAGAGGCTGCTGAATATTTACAAAAGAATATGGATTCAATAACGATAGTGACCGATGAAATGACCAGCACCATCGGTGAGATTACTAAAAATTCCGAGAAAGCCAGGGTGATCACCATGGAGGCTAAATCGTGTGTCGATAAAGCCTTTGAAAAAATCGACATTTTAGGCAAGGCTTCCGAGGAAATTACATCGGTTATTGATGCCATTGTCGAAATTGCCGAACAAACAAAGCTGTTGGCTTTGAATGCGACAATTGAAGCGGCCAGGGCCGGTGAATCCGGTAAAGGATTTGCCGTTGTTGCCGGGGAAGTGAAAGACCTGGCTGCTCAGACAAATAAAGCCACGCTTGACATTAAACATAAAATCGAAGCCATGAGCAGTTCCACTCAAAGCACGATAATAGAGATAAAAAAAATCAATGACGTGACACACAATATGACGAACATTGTAGAAACAATAGCCGCTGCCGTGCAGGAGCAAAGCGTTTCCAGCAGTAATATTGCCGACAACGTCAGCGGGGCGGCCCTTCAGACGAAAGCGGTCAGCGCCAATGTTGTTCAGGCTGCCGCTGCTGTGTCGCAAATTACCCATGGCATGAGGAAGGTCAACGAAAATATGACGGATATACGAAAGGATTTGGCCGGCGTCAACAGCAGTTCCGAACATCTGACAAAGGTGGAAAGGCGACTGCTCGGTTCGATAGCATAAAGGGAAGATGGATTTACTGCTGCTCCGCACTGTTATTCCATCAGATGTTAAACTCCTTATCGAAAAAAAGAGGTTGTTTCCATGATCAAAAATGCTTTTACCAATCTACCGTTTAATTTAAAAATACTGTTTCCCATTCTCATTGTTCTCCTGTTTTCTCTGGCGATTGGCGGATATCTGATCAGCAGTTTTGTGAAAAAACAGATGACCACAACCTATATGGATTCAGTACAAACCCTGTCCCATTCAATTCAGGACGGTGTCAAAGGTTCTCTGGAGCGGGGTCAGATGGAAAATTTTAAAAAACTGCTCTCCAATCAGAAAAAAATTAAGGGTGTATTAGAGGTTTCACTTTATGATCGGCAAGGAAAAATCAATCTATCCTCTTCTGAGCTTGATTCAGTTCCCGCCCATGTGCCGTCTGAAATTTTCGACACGTTTGAGTCATCGCTTGATACGATTCAAGTCATTGAAAAAGATTCCGTCCAAATGTATATCCCACAGAGGGTCGTTCCAGATTGTATTCGATGCCATCCCACCTGGAGCATCGGCAAACAAGGCGGCATTATTTCACTGTCCTATGATCTGAAAGAACTTCACAATGCCTTGGATAAGCAACATTTAGTGCTGATCATCGGTATTGTTTTTTTCCTTTTTGTTGTCAGTCTGTTTATCGTAGTTATCACAAAATCAATTACCAAACCAATGGTCATCATGACCGAATCCATGGAAAAACTTGCCGCCGGCAACCTTGAAATTAAGATCCCGGCCCGGGAGCAAACAGATGAAATCGGCAAGATGGCCAAGGCGGTCAAAATTTTTCAGGAAAACGCAATTGAGAAAATACAACTGAAAGAAGAGCAGGAAAAAACCAAAATCAGGAATGAAAAAGAACAAAAAGAGATGATGGAGAAGATGACAGCGTCCTTTCACTCCAGCATAGGAACAGTTATTAACGCCATTTTAACGGCGGCTACGGATTTACAGGGGTCTGCCCTTAAAATGAACGAGACTGCCGATAAGACCCTTCAACAGTCTTCATCTGCCGCCGCCGCTTCCAAACAGACCTCGACAAATGTTCTCAGCGTAGCCTCTGCCACAGAGGAATTAACCGCCTCAGTGGGAGAGATCAGTGAACAGGTGACAAGTTCGTCGGCAATTGCAAGAAGCGCCGTTAAAAAAGCACAGAATACTAATGAAATGGTGGGAAGTCTGACAGCAGCCTCTCAAAAAATTGGTGATGTGGTCAAATTGATCACCGATATTGCAAAGCAAACAAATCTTCTGGCCTTAAATGCAACCATTGAAGCCACCAGGGCCGGAGAAGCCGGCAAAGGGTTTGCAGTAGTTGCAAACGAGGTTAAAGAGTTGGCTAAACAGACAACGGCAGCGACAACTGAAATTGCTGAACATATTAACGGAATACAAAGCGCCACCAAAGATGCCGTTTCAGCCATTAACGACATTACCGGGATCATTAATACGATTAGCGAGATTTCAACCATCATTGCCGCTGCGGTTGAAGAACAGTCTTCTGTAACCAGTGACATTGCCGAAAGCACAAACCAGGCGGCATCCGGCACTCAAGAGGTAACACAGAGCATTACAATTGTGACCCATGCCGCCAACGAAACCGGACAAGCCGCAAGTGAAGTACTGGCCAATGCCGATGAACTGTTAAAACAGGCCGATGTTTTGCAGAATGAAGTTGAAAAATTCTTATCCCAGATAAGGCCGAGCTAAGCAAAAGAGGAACAGCATGTTCAATATTGAAGACAATGAAATTTTCAATGACTTTATTGAAGAGTCGCTGGAACATCTTGACGGCATTGAAGATGACCTGCTTAAAATAGAGGAAGCCGGGGAAGACATCGATGAAGAGATTGTTAACAAAGTATTTAGGGCCGTACATACCATCAAGGGAGGAGCAGGTTATCTGGGTCTTAAAAATGTCGAAAAATTAGCCCATAACAGTGAAAATGTAATGGCTAAAATCCGTGCCAAGGAGCTTATCCCGACACCGGGCATTATTTCAACATTGCTGGATTCCATGGATACCTTATCCACATTAATCAACCGTCATGGAAAATCAGATGAAATTGACATTTCCGGCCACCTGACCGCCTTGAAGGCTATTTGTATGGGGGATGCTTCTTTAGAGAACGGCAACCCTGAGAACATATCATCGCCTGCCCATGTACCACCTAAAATTTCAGCAGATGCGACACCGGTATCCGAAAACCATCCCGGCTTAACCTCCTCGCCTGCGGAAGAGACCTTGCTCAAAGTAGAACCATCCGTGATGGAGGCTCTCTTTAAACAGGCAAGTTTTCTCTATATTTTACAATACAACCTTTTAAACGATACGGACGCCAAGGGAAAAGACTGTGCAAAAATTCTCGGTGAACTCAAGGAAACCGGAGATATTTTAGCCACCAATATGGATGGTGATGCGTCACCCGAACTGATTAAGAAAAATAATAACCTGCTCATTGTTATTTTTGCTACCATACTGGAAAATGAACTCATGGGGAATTTTTTTGATATCAGCCCTGATCAAATTCAGCAGATTACCCCTGAGTACCTGGAACAGGTTGCTTTGCCTCCAGCAGCCGTCCCCCGACAAGAGCAACCCGTTGAAGCCGGGCCGGCTTCAACTTTGTCCGTCTTCACGGAAACACCTGCTCCGAAAACAATGGAGAAACCGAATATACCCCCGCTCAAAGATCCTTCAGCCAAAGCGGAACAAAAACCGGACAATCTGCGAGTCAATGTCAGACTGCTGGACACCCTGATGACCCTGGCCGGTGAACTTGTTTTGACCAGAAACCAGCTTATCCAGGCCGTATCGTCCCGAAGGGTCATGGGCATCGACAACATTTCTCAACGCCTTAACTTGGTTACCTCCGAGCTTCAAGAAGCCATCATGAGTACCCGCATGCAGCCCGTAGGAAATGTCTTTAACAAATTTAAACGTATTGTCCGCGATCTTTCCAAGAATCTTGGTAAAAAAATCGATCTCATTATTGAGGGAGAAGAGGTCGAGCTGGACAAAACCATTATTGAATCCATAGGTGACCCCCTGACCCATTTGGTCAGGAACTCTGTTGACCATGGGATTGAAACCCCTGAAAAGCGGATTGCCGCTAAAAAGCAGGAAACCGGTATTTTGCGGATAACAGCCTATCATGAAGGCGGTCAGGTGATGATTGCCATTGAAGATGACGGCGCCGGTATAGACATTGAGCGGGTTAAGGAAAAGGTTCTGGCCATGGGACTGCGCGAATCCTCTACCCTGAATGAACTCAGCGATAAGGAAATTGCAAACCTCATCTTCCTGCCGGGCATGTCAACGGCAAAAGAAATAACCGATATTTCCGGCCGGGGAGTCGGGATGGATGTTGTGAATACCAATATATCCAAAGTCGGCGGGACCGTTGATATTGACACGACACCGGGAAAAGGGTCCATCATAACGATTAAACTGCCTTTGACCCTGGCAATTATTCCAAGCTTAATCGTCACGGTGCAAAACGAGCGGTATGCCATTCCGCAAGTCAATATGGTAGAACTGGTAAGAATACCTGCGGCAAAGGTCAAGGAAAGGATCGAAAAAATAGGTTCCGCCTTGGTCATGCGCCTCAGAGGTGAACTTTTACCGCTGATCAAACTGACGGATGCCCTTGGTATTGAAGATCGATATTACGCCGATCAAGACACCGGCGAGAAATTCCCGGATAAACGGGCCTTCACCGAAGATCGGCGGCAGGCACAGGCCGACAAAATAGTTGGACAGGTGGGTACGGAAACCATAGCCTCCGGCCATGAAAAACGTGCCCTTACGGCAGACAGGCGGACCAGCCCCATGAGCGCTTATAACATTCTGGTGGTTTCTGTCGGGGACTATCATTATGGTTTGATTGTGGACCAGGTGCTCGACTCCGAAGAGATCGTCGTTAAACCGGTGGGAACCCACCTGCGTGACTGCGAATGCTATGCGGGCGCTTCTGTTCAGGGTGACGGTAAGGTGGCGCTTATTTTAGATATCATCGGTATCAGCAATATCATGAACCTGCGAACCGTTTCAAAATCTGCTCAGAAACAGGCGCTACAGAAAACTGAGAGCAAAATAACGAAAGACACCCAATCTTTGTTGCTCGTCTGCAATGCACCCAACGAACCCATGGCCATTCCTTTGGACCTGATTTCAAGAATTGAATTGTGCAAGACAAAAGACATCAAAATCACCGGGGGTAGAAAAAATATTCAGTACCGCGGCGGTCCCCTTCCCCTGTTCAGTATTGATGAGGTTGCCGATGTCGGCTCACCGGATACAGCCGGCCCGACCTGCTATATCATTGTCTTCTCCGTAAGCGGTAAGGAAGTTGGAATTATGATGTCGGAGATCATCGATATCATCAGGGGGACTTATACTATCGATGAAATGACCCACAAGCAGCCGGGTATTATGGGGTCAACGATTATTAACGAAGAAATTACCTTGCTGGTTGATCTTTATGGGGTCATTGATGCCCTTGTGCCGGAGTGGACGAAAGTATTAAAGTCTAAAATAAAAGATGACCGCCCTGCCAATATTCTGGTGGTTGAAGATTCCCCGTTCTTCCTCAATCAAGTCGTATCATTCCTCTCCGATATCGGGTACAAACCGTTAACAGCGATGGATGGCGTACAAGGGCTGGATATATTGAACAGGGAGAAAATTGATATTGTGCTGACCGATATTGAAATGCCCAATATGAATGGGCTGGAGATGGCCAAAAAGATACGCGCCGATGAGCGATTTAAGAATCTCCCCATTATTGCGGTCACAAGTCTGGCCGGAGATGCTGCGGAAAAGGAGGGTAAGGATGCCGGCATTAATGATTACCTGGTAAAGCTGGACCGCGAAAAAATAATTGCCTGCGTTAAGAAGTATCTTGGATAAAACGCATTCCTTTTTGATCAAGCGTGCGGATGAAGGCGGCAGGCTCCAATACAACCTATTTTAACAGAGATAAAACAATTATGAATACAGCCAACGAAAGCCCGGACATAGAACTTGCCCTTTTTCATATCGGAGACATGCTCTGCGGACTTGATACGCGCCACGTGCAGGAAATCAACCATAATTTTGAAATTACCCCTGTTCACAGAGCCCCTGATTATGTCCGAGGCGTTATAAATCTTCGTGGTGAAATCATCACCGTCATTGACCTTCATAGGAAATTTAACATGCCCCCCGGTGAAGCACATGATGATATCCAGGTTGTGGTTGTCCGTTATGAAGAGGAGTGCATTGCATTGCTGGTGGATAGTATTTATGATGTTGTGAATGCGCCACGCTTTGAGATTTCCGTTCCGCCGTCAAATGTTGACGGGATAAGCGGTGCATTTATCAACGGCATCTACCGCATGGAAAACGATCTGGTGATTGTTCTTGACCTGGATGAGCTGCTCAAAAAATAATGCCCAAACGCTTATTACGAGTTCTGGTCGTTGATGATTCCGTCTTGTACAGGAAAGTCCTGTCAGATGTCCTTTCCAACATTCCAGGGGTTGAAGTTGTCGGGACTGCAACAGACGGCAGGGTGGCATTGGCAAAAATTCCTCAACTGAACCCGGACATGCTGACATTGGACTTTGACATGCCTGAACTGGACGGGCTTAAGGTTTTGGAACATGTCAGGATAGATCACCCCGATGTGAAGGTGGTTATGGTTTCGACCCATACAAAAGAGGGTGCCGCCATAACATTAAAAGCCCTTGAACTTGGAGCATTGACCTTTGCCACTAAACCCAGGACTGAAAATCCGCTGGAAAGCAAAACGGCTCTCTTCGACCAGTTGGCCCCTGTTGTAAAAGAGATCATTTCCCAGATACAACCATCACAACATTCAGTTGGCCATGGCCCGGCCATATCTCCCGTCATTGATGCTGCACCGGAAAGAATAATATCCCGGGCAGAGGTTGGGCGTATCCAAATCGTCGCCATCGGTATTTCCACCGGCGGCCCCAAAGCATTGGCAGAGCTTATTCCCTGTCTTCCCCAGGATTTACGTGTTCCTGTTGTTATTGTTCAGCATATGCCGTCGGAGTTTACGGCAGCATTGGCAGAATCTCTTGACCAAAAAACTGCGTTGAAGGTGATAGAGGCCAAGGACAATATGGAGCTTAAGCGGGGCACAATTTTTATTGCCCCCGGCGGCAGGCAGATGAAAGTTGTCAATATTTCTGGAAAACCCATGCTTGAAGTGAATGATGATCCGCCGGAGAATCACTGTCAGCCTTCGGTAGACTATCTGTTTAGGTCCATATCAAAGGTGTATGGAAAGCATGCCCTTGGCGTTATCATGACCGGTATGGGGTCCGACGGGGTTCTTGGTTTGCGGTTGATGAAACGGCTGGGCGCCCAGGTGATTGCCCAGGACAAGCAAAGTTGTGTCGTTTTTGGTATGCCCGCTGAAGCCATCAATGCCGGTGTCGTTGACCGTGTTGTACCTCTCAACCATATCGCAAATGAGATTGTTCGGCGGGTCGGGGAATGAGGATAACCGTCAAAGCGCTTATGGAATTAGCCATTATCGTCCACAAGCACTGTGGTATTGTTCTGAAGAAAAACAAGGCCTATCTTATAGAAAACCGGCTTCAACCCCTCATTGAAGAATATTCCCTTTCCTCTTTTGAAGAACTGATTGCCAAGGCAAAGGACTCTTCACAATTGACCAGCCATATCGTTGATCGAATGACCACAAACGAAACCTCCTTTTTTCGGGATAAAAAGCCCTATGAGCTGTTAAAGGAAAAATTACTGCCGGATTGGCAGGCCAATTTCGGGAAAAAGCGCGGCCGGCTGAACATTTGGAGTTCTGCCTGCTCAACCGGCCAGGAGGTGTATTCCATTGCCATCACGCTTATGGAGTATTTCAAAGGGGATTCTTTCAACCATAATATCAAAATTAAAGCCTCTGATATCTCAGATTCAGCCATAGTAAAAGCCAGCAGCGGTCGGTATTCAAATTATGAAGTCAGCCGGGGATTGGATGCCGTTCAATTGAATAAATATTTTACCAGGGAAGATTCATGCTGGAAAATAAAAGATGAGCTGAGGAGTATGGCCTATTTTGAAAAAATGAACCTGCTGCAGCCTAAACTTGAATATGGAAGATTTGATATCATTTTTTGCCGGAATGTGGCGATATATTTCAGCAAACCCGACCGCCGGCGATTATTTGAAAGCCTTTCATCATGCCTGAATAACAACGGCGTTCTGATAATCGGAGCCACTGAATCGCTGTTTGATATCAATGAACAATTAAAAAGGGTGGATTACAACGGCACTGCATATTATAGTCTCAAACAACCGTCAGGATGATAATGATACCATGATCAACGGCAGACATCTGATGATGCAGTGCTGTATGTATGGCCTTTTAGTTTAAAGGCTATCATCCCAATACGGCAGAAACTCTTTCTATAAGTTGCTCCGGCTCAACCGGTTTTACCAGATAACCCGAAACCCTTAATTCTTTTGCTTTGATTATTTCATCTTTTCTGGAGCTTGAAGAAAGAATAATAAATTTTGAATTTGCATCATATTCTCTGATTTTTGCAATGGCTTCAAATCCGCTCATTTTGGGCATATTGATATCCATGAGAGTTAAATCAGGATCAAATGTTCGATGAATTCTAATCGCTTCCTCACCATTTTCCGCTTCTTTTATCGTCGCTCCTTCTGCTTTAAGCGTTTGAGAGATAATATTTCTCATCACTCTTGAATCATCAACAAGGAGTATTCTTTTTCCCTTGATGGTGCTTTCAGTTTTTTCACCGAAATCTATTCTCAAAATAATCTGTTCCGTTGAATTTTTTGTTTCCGGGTCCTCAACATCAAGGCTGATGATATATCCTTGCAAAGAGTTTGAAATTTCACTTTTGTAGCTTTTTTTGAAAACAGGTGTGTCAAATTTCACTTTCAAGCCAATGTCATCCCAGTCTGATATGGTTCGCCCAACCACTACATTTAAAAATTCATTCAACAAATCGATGGAATCGTCACCGATTTCTTCAAATTTTGCCATTCCAAGCCTTTTTGCAATAGCAGAAGCCAGTTTTAAGGCATCATAAACGCTGTTGAATGTCAGGACAAATTTCCCATCCACTTTTTTATCAAAATCAGTATAGGATATAATATGCGCAAATTGTAAAACATTCTTTTCCTTGAGAACCTGTCTTTTTTCCGAACCGGTTACCTTCAAGTGAGTCATCTGCTCTATGCTTGATTTATAGGCATTAATCAAAATATCTATGTGCTGATCGAATTGGCTCATAACGTCTCCGGGTGTACGAACGAAATTATTGGTGATCCCAACGGGATTCGAACCCGTGTTACCGGCGTGAGAGGCCAGCGTCCTAACCACTAGACGATGGGACCACAAAAAAGTATCTATATGTATATTAAAGCAGATCTGTTGTCAAATAAAATTGCCGGTTCAGATGGGCTTTCGCCGTCCCTTTTTATAACCAAAGACAAGGTAGACAAGCCATCCGACAAGGGGCACGATGGCAATGAAATGCCAGATGAATTTGGCCCTGGTTGAGCCGAAATCTTTGAGGATGATGTCTCTTAAGGCCATCATGGTCAACAGAAAGGATGCGGCAAAAACAAGAAGAATGTATATAACAAGCTGATCCATAATTTTATGGGTTATCCTTTGAGTTTGTCGGAAATCTTCAAAAGGGTGTCCACATAATAATTGCTGTGGTTGTAACGGAACAGGATTTCGTGTTGCCTCTGCCGTGTGATGCCTGATTGCCAGCCATGGTGTTTCAGGTAATTGGCCACGCTGAAAATGGCATCGGCATGGTTAAACAGATCGATTTTGCCGTCGTTGTCGCCGTCCCTTGCAAGCTTGAGAGCATTGGAGGGCATGAACTGGGACACTCCCAGGGCTCCGGCATAGGAGCCTTTAATACTTTCCGGAGCAACCCCTTCTTTTTCCGTATATTGGAGCAGGGCTTTGAGTTCGTTGTATCCCCAGTCGGTTTTGTCCCGGGCTTTTTTAATGAAAGCCTCCCTTACCGGCTTTTTTTCATCCGGGATGGAGTTCCAGACTCTTTCCCTCAGGGTTTCATCGGACAGGGCCGCCATGGTAGAAAGGGTATTGATAACGGTTCTGTTTCCAAGGTATGATCCCAGGCGGGTTTCAACCAGGAGGATGGCCGTAATAACGGTCTTGTCCACCCCAAAGATTTCCTCGGCTTTGTCCAGAATCTCTTTATTATCTCCCAGATAGTTTAAGGCGCTTTCAATGGCTTTGGGAGAGGTAAACTGATCATAGTCAAGGCTTGATTCGCTATGGATGAAAAACTGGGAAACCGTTTCAGGGGTAAAAGAAATCTCTTTGCTGGAAAAGATCTGCTCGATTTTTCCCCTGTCAAATCCGTCATCCACTAGTTTTTGGATCAATTTTTCAAATTCATTTCCTTTGCCGGCTTCCTCACAGAATAAGGAGGCAGGCAAGGTCAAGCAAATGAGGAAAAAGAGCAGGAAGGGGATCAGCCTTGATCGGAAGAGCGGTATCTTTATGGTCATGCGCATTGTCTGCTCCCTTTGGGTAATAATTTTTTTCTTATAGCGTATTTTTTTTTATATTGCATTAAAAAAAGGGATGTCCCGGTGTTTTTTCCAGAATGAAAACACCCGGTCCAAAGGTTTGGAACCGGGTGTTCAGGTCTTTTTAGGCTCAGTTTTAATTAAATATCAAAATAAAGATAGAATTCATGTGGATGCGGGCGGCTGATGATCTGTTTGACTTCATTGGTCATCTTGTAGTCGATCCAGTATTCAATCACGTCCTTGGTAAAGACATCGCCTTTCAGCAGGAATTCATGATCTTCTTTAAGTGCGTTCAACGCTTCTTCCAGGGTGCCGGGGGCGGATTTCATTTCTGCAAGTTCTTCCGGCGGGAGGTCATAGATGTTTTTATCCATGGGGTCGCCCGGATCAATTTTATTCTGGATGCCGTCGATCATGGCCATGGCAATGGCGGCAAAGGCCATATATCCGTTGCATGAGGGGTCCGGGGTTCTGAACTCGATGCGTTTGGCCTTGGGTGAGCCTGAATACATGGGAATCCGGATGGCGGCGCTTCTGTTTCTGCTGGAATAGGCCAGGTTGATGGGGGCTTCAAAACCCGGAACCAGGCGTTTATAGGAGTTGGTGGTCGGGTTTGTGATGGCGCAGAGCGCTTTGCAATGCTTCATGATCCCGCCGATGGCATAAAGGGCTTCATCGGACAGTCCGGCATATTTGTTGCCCGCGAACAAGGGATTCCCGCCTTTCCAGAAACTCATATGGGTGTGCATGCCGGTGCCGTTGTCCCCGAACAGGGGCTTGGGCATGAAGGTCACGGTATGGCCGTTTTTAACGGCAACATTTTTCAGGACATATTTGAACCAGGCCAGCTTATCACCCATATTTAAGAGCGAATCGAATTTGAGATCGATTTCACACTGACCGGCGGCTGCAACCTCGTGGTGCTGACATTCCATGGCAATGCCGAGGTCTTCCAGGGTCAACATCATTTCCGTTCGGATATCCTGATATTTGTCATTGGGCGGCAGGGGATAATATCCCTGTTTGGGCCGGATTTTGTAACCCAGGTTGGGCATTTCATCTGAGCCGCTGTTCCAGTGGGCTTCGTCGGAATCAATCTCAAAGAAGGAAGCGTGGGGCTCTGATGAATACCGGATGCTGCTGAAGATAAAAAATTCAGGTTCCGGACCGACATAAATGGTGTCAGCGATGCCCGTGCTTTTGATGTATTGTTCCACTTTCTTGGCAATCCCTCTTGGATCTCGGCTGTATGCTTCCTGGGTAATGGGGTCGTAGATGTTCCCGATGATGGCCAGGGTCGGGACCTTGAAAAAAGGATCGATTTTGGCGGTTCCGGCTTCAGGGATAACAATCATATCCGAATTGTTGATGACCTGCCATGCCCTCATGCTTGAACCATCCAGGCCAAAGCCTTCTTCAAAGGAGGATTCGGTCAGTTCACTGATGGGGACGGAAAAATGCTGCCAGGTACCGATAAAATCCATGAACCGGATGTCCACGATTTTTACATCATTTTCTTTTGCCAATGCAATTACATCTTTGGGTGTCATTTTAATTCCTTTCTTAACGAATTTAATTATATATTATAATGCTTCTGTTCCAGTTTCGCCGGTTCTCACCCGAATGACCTGCTCGACCGGGATCACGAAAATCTTTCCATCTCCGATTTTCCCGGTGTTGGCGGCATTCCGAACGGTGTCAATGGTTTCAGCAGCCCTTTCATCACTGACGACAATTTCGATTTTAATTTTGGGTACAAAGTCAACAACGTATTCGGCACCCCGGTAAATCTCCTTATGCCCTTTTTGCCGGCCATAGCCATTGACTTCCGTAACGGTCATCCCATAAATTCCGATTTCGCTTAACGCTTCTTTAACATCATCCAGCTTAAACGGTTTTATGATTGCTTCAATTTTTTTCATTGTTTCTCTCCTTTGCCTGTATTTGTGGAAGACTTATTAAAATAGCGGTTTTAATCTTTTCAAGCGCTTGCTCGGTTTCGATTTTTGCATCATTGTCAAGGCTTTTGACATAAAAGATATCAATGACCTGGTCCACCTTAGTGGCTACCATGGCCACATTGACATTGATACGGTTCCTGTACAGGGCATTGGTAACGGAAAATAAAAGCCCTGGAAAATCATAGGTAAAGACCTCGATAATGGTGAAAAAACTGGATGTCTCATTGTCGATGCGAACGGTATTGGGTTTCGGTTTTTTGCCGGAAGATACCGTCAGGGTCCGGGGTATTCTGCCAAGGGCATTGTCCAGGAAGTGGTCATCCTGAATTGCCTGAATCAGGTCGCTTTCTGTTTTTTCCCATTTTTGGGTTTCAAAAAGCCGATCCTTGGGTGGTTTGACCGTGAAAATATCCAGCACATGGTCTTTTCCAAGGGAATAGGCCTGAGAACCGATGATATCCAGGCCGTTTAAAAAGAAAACCCCGGCAACCTTTGAGTAAAACCCCGGCACATCCCGTCCGCAGATGGTGACGGTCCGAAAATCAGGTCCCCCCTCCTTTGACACCTGCCAGACAAAAATCTTGTCATTCAGGTTCCGGTATAGATGGATATGCTCGGCAATGCTCTGGGCCGGGATATAGACAAGATACCGTCTGGACATGGATTCAAGCAGCAGATCTGTTTCAGTGTTATTCCCGGGTTCGTTCAGGAATTTCAATATTTCATTTTTCTTTTTGTCAATCAGGCGCTGGGTCTTTTTTGAAGCCAGTTCCCCTTTTTTCAGAATACCCATGGTTTTAAGGAAAAGGTCTTTTAACAGATTTTCGGTCCATTCATTCCAGGCTTTGGGACCCGTTGCCTGGGAGTCTGCCACGGTCAAAAGATAGAGCATTCTCAAGAGCCGGATTTTCACTATTTTATTGGCCAGGTAAACAGCGGTTTCCTCATCGGAAATATCTCTCCGGGTGGCGGTCTTTATGAGAACCAGATGGTTCTCGATGAGAAAAACAGCATCTGAAATTTCCGTTGAATTGAACCCGAACCTCTCGAAAATGGGTTTTGCAATCCTGGCGCCGGTTTTTGAGTGTTCCTTGGCCGGATCTGATTTTCCGATATCATGGAGCAGGGCCGAAAAGAGCAGGACATTTTTATTTCGTACCTCTTTAAATACCGATGAATAAAGGGTTCCCATCATGGAGTCACCGGGTTCCTTAAAGCTGTTGATGATCTGGACACACCGGATGGAATGCTTGTCCACGGGAAACAGATGATAATGGTTGTATTGGATCTTGTTGATGATCGCCGTGAATTCAGGAATAAATTTCCCCAGGATACCTGTAACCAGCATGACGTTCAGCACATTGAATTCCCAGTGGGACAAGGCCATGATCTTGTTAAAGGTTTTGATGCAGGTTCGATTTTTCTTAAGGTCGTCATCCACAAGGTGCAGGAATTCACTGACTACCCTTCTGGCTTCAATGGATAAAGGGATTTTTCGTTGACCGCTTTCAAGAAAGATTTTAATGAGAAGGTCGGGTTTTTGTAAAATCACCACAGTATTGGAAAAATACAATCTTCTTTTTTTGATGACCAAGCCCTCTGTTTTTGTGGATCGGGCAATATGGCTGTCTTTTTTCAGGCGAAAGCTTCCAAAGATATCTTCAAAGGTAATCTGGTGGATCTGTTTCAGAAAATCCATACGGGTATGAAGATCTCCGAGAAATCGTTCCACATCCGGTTGCCGCCGCCTTGACCGATATCCGAGAAGACCTGCCAGTTCTTCCTGGTATTCAAAATGGAGGGTGTCGCATTTTCTCTTTGAAAGATAATGAAGAAAATTGCGGATTTTCCAGATATCGTTCAGGGATTCCACAAGGGTTGTATATTCGAAATGGGACAGGAATCCGTAATACTCCAGGTCCCTTCGGGTTTTAATGTCGGATTTGATTTTGGCATACCATAAAAGGGTATGATAATCCCGGAGGCCGCCGAACCCGGATTTCAAATCCGGAGCAATGAGATAGGTGGAGTCTCCATAATCGGAATGCCTTTTTTCCCCATGCTCGAACAGATAATTCAAGGTGCCTTTCAGGTGCTTTGTCGATAGCTCGGACCGGAATTTTTCAACAAAGGCGGAATAGATCAGCGATGCCCCGCAGATGAATCTGGCATCCAGGACGGTGGTCAGAATATCAAACCGCTCAAAGGCCATCTGAAGGCATTCGGCAATATTTCTCACCGCATACCCGACTTCAAACCGGGTATCCCAGAGGGGATACAGCAATTCCTGAACAAAAGCTTCAACTTCAGGGGGGACGGCTTTGTCAAAAAGGATCAGAAGATCGATATCGGAATGGATGCATTGTTCTTTTCTGCCGTAGCCTCCAAGCGCAATGATGGCAAAGGCATTCCCGGAGATCGTCATTTTTCTTGCGGCAATGCTTTCTTCAAACACGGTAAAAATGTATTCATCCAGAATCAGGCTGTGTTTTTCAAGAAATTCAGGTTCATTTCCTGAAAGAAACTGCTCGATAAGGGCGGCTCTTTTTTTTATCAGTATATTGGTGCTTGTTTTATCCATAATCATCCATATTCCTTACCAAGATATACAAGCAATTGATGTGCCAGGCCGGACAGGGCTTTGAATTGGGCCTTTTCTTCTTTGATACTATGGTTACAATCGGGCGGTATCTGGAATTAAATTACAAAAAGGTATTAAATAGCAAATTATAAATTTCATATTTGTATTTTTATTCTTTATGGAAGAAAATGATGATTTTGTACGGAAAAAATTTGGCGAAAAATTCAGGGAATACGGATGAGGTATAGACAACCGCTCTTTTGGCTGAAGAGCGGTTGTCTATGAGAACAGCAAATTATGGGCGGATTATTTTTTTTCTATCTTTTCAGGCTCTTCTTCCTTGTCTTCCAGATTGGCTTCTTTGGTCGCCTTTTTAAAATTTTTAATTCCTTTGCCCAGGCCGGCACCGATTTCGGGAAGTTTTCCGGCACCGAATATAATAAGGATGATGACAAGAATAATGATTAATTCCGGCATTCCGACTCCACCAATCATAGTACACACTCCTATTGGGTCATATTGTTATTGATCAGGTAAAAACTATTACCACTAAGTCTTTCACGTGTCAATCTTTTAGAATTTCTGCAAAAAATCCGTAAATTTCATTTTTGTAATCTTAAGTGCTTTACCTCCTGCCGGCCAATAAAAAACTTGTCAAAAGCTATTTTGTGAGTATTATGAACCTTTGAAACCAATACAAATAAAACCATAACCACAGGCGGAGATATACTCGTATGCAACAGGAATCAAAAAATGAATTTCAGGGCGCCGGAAAATATATTCTGGATCAGGAATTGGCGTCAATTGTCAATATATCCATGAAATTAGAAATGCCTTTGCTCCTCAAGGGCGAGCCGGGAACCGGGAAAACCATGCTGGCCCATGCCATTGCTGAAAGCCTTGCCATGCCGCTGATTATTTTGAACGTGAAATCCAGCATGAAGCTCATCGATGCCCTGTACCAGTATGATACCCTTACCCGCTTGAATGACTCAAGATTCGGGGACTCCAAAAGGGATGTCAGTAATATCGACGAATATATCAAAATGGGAAAAATCGGCCAGGCCTTTTGTGCAGATCGAAGAACCGTTCTGCTCATTGATGAAATCGATAAGGCAGACACGGATTTCCAGGATGATATGCTGGATGTGCTGGATCAGATGCAGTTTGATATCATCGAAACCGACAGGACCATCAAGGCCAAACACAGACCTGTGATCATCATCACCTCCAATGCCAAGAAAGATCTTTCCGATCCCTTCCTGGGCCGGTGTAATTTTCATCACATTGCCTTTCCTGATCCGAAAATGATGAGAAAAATCATCAACGTTCATTTTGAAGGAATAGATGTCAAGCTGGCAGAAAATGCTATTGATGCCTTTTATGTTGTGCGGGAAATAGATTCCATTGAGAAAAAACCGGCCACCCGGGAATTGATCAACTGGATCAGGGCCTTGAGTGTCGACCCGGATTTCAGGGCAAAGGATCTCATCACAAACCAGCTTCCCTATCTCGGGGTTTTGTTCAAGAAAAGCCCTGATTATGAACGGGTAAAAAACATCGCCACCCGAAGAAAAATGTTTTAAGGCCGCCATGTTCTTAAAATTTTTCTATACACTCAAAGAGATCGGGATTCCCGTCTCGCCCACATCTTTTTTGACCCTTCAAAAGGCATTACACCAGGGTATTATCAATAACCTGGATGATTTTTATACCTGTGCCCGGTCCATTCTGGTTAAAAGTGAACGGTATTTTGATCTCTATGACCAGGTGTTTGCCCATCATTTTGAAGGTGTTCCCCTGCCGGAAAACGATGGGTTTGAGGTAGACGAGATAGCGCGCGGGATGCTGGAGGAATGGTTGAAAGACCCGAAAAGAGTTGCGGATGCCCTGGGCGTGAATGAAGATGAATTAAAAAAAATGTCGCCGGAAGAATTGATCGAGTATTTCAAGGAAAGACTCAAGGATCAGAAAGAGGAACATCACGGCGGGTATAAATGGATCGGCACCGGCGGATATTCGCCCGTGGGCCATTCCGGCTATCATCCCGGCGGTATGCGGGTGGGAGGAGAATCCAGGAATAAGTCTGCGGTTAAAGTAGCCAATGAACGCCGGTATAAAGACTATTCAACGGCCGGCCCCTTGACCCAGGCCAAAATCGGCGAGGCGTTAAAACGGATGCGGAATATGATCCCGGCCGGCCCCAAGGACAGGATCAATATTGATGATACCATCCGAGAGACCCTTAGGAATGCAGGAGAGATAGAGCTTATATTTGACAGGGCCTTAAAAGACAGGCTCAAGGTTATCCTGGCCATCGATAACGGCGGCTGGTCCATGGACCCTTATATCCATGTGGTTCAGACGCTTTTTGATTATGCAAGGTCCCAGTTTAAGGAAGTCAAAACCTATTTTTTCCATAATACCATCTACGATTACCTCTGGGAGGACACGGCCCGGTATAAAAAACCCAAAAAGATCATTGAATTTTCAAAGCTTGATCCGGAAACCCGCCTGGTGATCGTCGGAGATGCCAGTATGGCCCCCTATGAACTCATGGCCCATGACGGTTCCATTCATATTTCTGAAAGAAGCGGAAGGCCCAGTATTGATCAGCTCCAATATCTGGCCAAAACCTTTCCTCACTGTGTCTGGCTGAACCCGGTATCGGAATCCATGTGGGGATATACCCATACCATCATGACGATATCCAAAATTTTCCCTATGTTTGAATTGTCTCTGGATGGGCTTGAAAAGGCCGTAACAAGGCTCATGGCCAAGAGCTGACCCATTGAACGGGTTCAGAAATCAACCTGATACAGTTTTTTTGTATTGTTGAAAATGATTTGTGAAAGTATTTCAGGGTCTGCTTTTTTGATGTCCGCAAGCTTCAACAGAACGGATTTCACAAAGGCAGGCTCGTTGCGCCGGTATTTGTTTTTCTGGGGAGCAGGCGTAAGATAGGGGGCATCCGTTTCAATGATCAGCCTTTCCTCTGGAATATGGGGGATGAGGCTCCTCAAATATTCCCCTCTTTTCTCGATGGTCACGATTCCCGTGATACCGATATGATAGCCAAGATCAAGGTATTTGAACAATTCTTCCCGGGTGCCGGAAAAACAATGCACCACCCCTTTTCTGCTTTTCGGCCCATTGGAGTTTAAAATCTCGTAAAACCGGCCCTGGGAGTCTCTTTCATGAAAAATCAAGGGCAGGTCAAGGCTACCGGCCATGTCAAGCTGGGCTTCAAAGCAGGCTTCCTGATCTTTAGCCGGGGAAAACATGCGGTTATAATCAAGACCGGTTTCTCCCCAGGCCTTTACACAGGGATTTTCTTTTGCAAGACGCAAAAGGTTGTCCAGCACATTCTTTGAACACTGGGCCGCGTCATGGGGGTGAATCCCCACGGAGGTGATGATATGATCATGGGTTTGGGCAATCCGGATGGCCTTCAAAGAGGTGGGAAGATCAATGCCGACAATCATCAGGCCCTGGACATTTTCTTTTTTGGCCCGGCCGATGACCTCATCAAGGTCACTATCATAGGCCTTGTCATCGATATGGGAATGGGAATCAAATAATATCATACGTGGATCATTTATTCCGTAACCAGCGGCTATACCTCTATTTATCAATATTAAAGCCTTCACTGAGTGGAAGAAGCCGTTTTACGGTAACAGTGAAGGCTCGATGTAAGGAAAACTGTTTTGCAGCACTCCTTGACACTTGTCATTTATAACAGTAAATTCAGTTTCAGTCAATTGAGGATGGTGCGGGTAATATAACTAATTCGGACATGAACCCAGAGATTAAAAAAAATTCTATTATTCGGCTGTTTAACGTCAGCAAACGATATAATGGAAAATTTGCCTTAAGAGATATTAATCTTGATATTGAGCAAGGAGAATTTATTTTTATTTCCGGTCCTTCAGGGGCCGGTAAATCCACTCTGCTCAAAGTATTGTACCTTGCGGAAAGGGTTTCCGAAGGACAGATATTGATCGACGGGATGAACCTTGCCAGGATTTCCTCATCACGGCTGCCTCTTCTGAGGCGGAGGTTTGGAATGGTATTCCAGGATTTTAAATTGATTCCCAACAGAACGGTTTATGAAAATGTCGCCCTTGTCCTTGAAGCGGCCGGAGAAAAGCCGGACTATATTCGAAAAAAGGTGATGCAGGTATTAAGAACAACCGAGATGGATAAAAAGGTCAAAGCGCTTCCGCCAACGCTTTCAGGCGGTGAGCAGCAACGGGTGGCCGTGGCAAGGGCCTTGGTGGGAGAACCCTCCATCATCCTTGCCGATGAGCCCACCGGAAGCCTTGATGCAAAATCTGCCCAGGCAGTGCTGGATTTTATCATGGAATACCATAAAAAAGGAGCCACCGTATTGATCGCCAGTCACAACCTGCATCTCCTGGAAAGTTCGGTGCGGGGGAGAAATATTGAAATCACGGAAGGGACCATCAAACGAACGGCAACCATGCTTTAGGCCACGAGAAATCATCCATGTCTCCTTTTATAAAAAAAGCCCTGACCGATATCCGCCTGAACCGGTTTTTGAATCTGGTAACGATTTTTACAATTTCCCTGTCCATCCTGGTGGTCAGTGTTTTTATGCTTTTCTTTGAAAATGCAGGCCGGGTGATTGAAGCATGGAATCAGGGGGGCAGGGCCATGATCTATCTGAAGGCCGATTTCACCATGGATATGCTGCCGGAATTAAAGGACAGGATTAACGGCCTGGGCAATGTTCAAAGCCTGGTCTTTATATCGAAAGACGAAGCCCTGGACCGGTTGAAAAAAGAAATATCTTCCAGTAGTGCTTTTTTAAAGACCTTACAAGGGAACCCGCTTCCCGATGCCCTGGAAATCAAGATGAAATCCTATAACAGTCTCGAGGAAGTGGAAGCTTTTGCCGAAAAGATAAAAGCGATTGAAATCGTTGAGGATGTGGAATACGGGCAGGGCTGGCTCGGGAAATTTTTAAAAATTTTCAATTTGTTCAAGATTACCGGCTATGCCATGTGCAGCCTGTTTTTTCTAGTGGCCCTGTTTATCACTTCCAATACGGTTCGGCTTGCCTTTTATTCACGGAAACTGGAAGTCGAGGTCATGCGGCTGGTGGGAGCGACGGAGACCTTTATTAAAGCTCCCTTTTATGTGGAAGGACTGCTTCAGGGATTCATCGGCGGAATTCTGGGGCTTGCGATTCTCCTGATCACCTATTTTATGTTTTCATCGGGGATGACACAGGGGTTATCCTCCTATATTTATTTTGATGTCCATTTTCTTTCAATAAAAACAATAGGTTTAATTATTTTTGTCAGTACTTTTTTAGGTTGGTTCGGATGTTATTTGTCCTTAAAACAAATATTAAGATAGTATTTTTTTCCGGACTTCTTTTTTTTCTCCTTTCAGGTGAAGGCGGGGCTGAGAACCCGGTTCTTTTCCAGGGGGTCATTAATTCGCCCAAGATAAACATCAGAAAGGCGCCCTCTCTTTCTTCAGAGGTTGTCGGTGTTGCAGATAAGGGTGAAACAGTGGATGTACTGGAAAAACTGGGAGGTATCGGGGGCTGGCTTTTGGTAGACCATAGGGGAACCAGAGGATATATTCGTAATCGACCTCACTATATCAGGTTGCCGTCGGCTTCCCCTGAAGAAAAAGAAGAGCCGCCGGTGGAAAAGAAGGTCGAAAAAAAACCGGAAAAAAAAGAGACCATCCGGGCGGATATTAAAACCCAGGAGAAAATGGTCGAAACCTTTTCTCAAAAAGAGGTTGAAATCGTCGAGGGTCTGAATGAAATCGATTATGCATTAAACAGGGCCCGTCTTAAGGCCCAGACCTTGTCCGGGGAAATCCGGGAGATGGAAGAAAAAATTACTCGGTTGCAAAAGGACAGGGAACGGCTGGCCCAAGACATTACCCAGAATCGGGAGTATGCAGGGGAGCGGCTGAGAGCCCTTTATAAAATGCATATGCTCGGCCGGTTGGATGTTGCCGGCATGCCTTCCTCGGTCTTTGACTTTTTTTTACGGCAGAATTCGATGAAATCCATTGTCAAAGCGGATTTTAATATCATTGACCGGCAGAACACGGACCTGGATATGTTTGAGCGGTTGGAAGAGGAGATGAAAAAAGAAGTTCAGGCAAAAACTCTCCTTGAAGCAGAACTCAACGACCAGATCCGGATCAATCATTCGGAAACCCAAAAAAGGGAATTGATATTAAAAGAAATTCGTCAGAAAAAAAAATTATCCCTGGCTGCCGTGGAGTCTTTAAAGCTTGCCGCCCTCCAATTGGACAGCAGGATGGAGACGATTGAGCCCAATGAGGTTAAAACCGCAAAGGGAGAATCCTTTTTTGACCATCAAGGAAGGCTCATGATTCCGGTCGAGGGCGAAATTATTTCAGAATTCGGTAGTTCGGCCCCCGGAAATTACAAAGTCTTCACTTTTCAAAAAGGAATTGATATAAAAGTGGAAAGGGGTGAGCCCGTAAAAACCGTTTTCAAGGGAGAGGTCATGTTTGCCCAATGGCTGAAAGGCTATGGAAATGTATTGATCATCAACCATGGAGACAATTATTATACGCTCTACGCCCATGTTGAAGAAATGTTTAAAAAAGAAGGGGAAGCTGTTGAAACCGGTGATGTCATTGCAACGGCAGGAGATACAGGCTCCATCAAGGGAATGTGCCTGCATTTTGAAGTCCGGCATCACGGAAAGCCGGTTGATCCCATGAAATGGTTGCGAAAAGGAGCGTAAAAATGAAATTCAGATTCCGCAAGATCATCAGATCCGGATATGGTGCTGCAGTTGCCGGCTTTATCCTGATATTGGCGGCAGGATTGATCCATCCGCTGATGGCGGATGATAAGACATACAGTTCTTTGAAGATGTTTACGGATGTCCTGGAAGAGCTGGAGAAAAATTATGTGGATGATGTCAATTCCGAAGAATTGATTCACAATGCCATCAAAGGCATGGTGGGAAATCTTGATCCGCATTCAAGTTTTATGCCCCCCGAAGCCTTTGAGGATCTTCAGGACGATACAAAGGGAGAGTTTTCCGGAATTGGTATCGTTATTACCATGAAGGACGGCATCTTAACCGTCGTGTCCCCCATTGAAGGAACTCCGGCTTATAAGGCCGGTGTCCAGGCGGGTGATATGATCCTTCGGATTGATGAAAAATCCACCAAAGACATGGAACTCTGGGAAGCAGTGAATATGATGCGGGGGCCTCGGAACAAACCTGTTCATATTACAGTGATTAGAGAAGGAGAGCCCGAGTCCCTGGATTTTTCGATCAACCGGGATCTGATTCCAATGGAAAGCGTCAGAAGCGCAACCCTGAAACCCGGATTCGGATATCTCCGGATTACCAATTTCCGGATGAATACCCTGGATGATATCAAGACTCACCTGGGGCGGATTGAAGCTGAAAACAAAAATCTGAAGGGCCTTGTTATGGATTTAAGAGATAATCCCGGCGGCCTTCTGGATCAGGCGGTAAAAATCTCGGATCTTTTTCTTGGCGCAGGAGACATTGTTTCCATCAAAGGAAAACAGGAAAGCAACTCCCAGGTTTTCAAAGCAACGGAAGGGGACGAGGACCGGAAATACCCTGTCGTCGTTCTGATCAACGGAGGGTCTGCCTCAGCCTCTGAAATTCTGGCTGGTGCATTGCAGGACCACTCCAGGGCTTTGATCCTTGGAACAACGTCCTTTGGAAAAGGATCCGTACAGACGGTTCGGCCTTTAAAAGACGGATACGGAATTAAATATACCATCGCACGGTATTTTACGCCAAATGGGAGATCCATCCAGGCCAAAGGCATAGAGCCTGATATTGAAGTGGCATATGAAATCCTTGAAGAAAAAGAAAAGAAGACATCCGCCTTTGACCGGATGCTAAAGGAAAAAGATCTTAAAAACAGCCTGCAACCAGAACAGGCAGAACCAGCGGAAAAGGCCAAAACACAGCCCAAAAAACCCCAACGATTGCTTGATACGGATCAGCTTCTGCATGATGCGCAGGTTAAAAGAGCCCTTGATATTCTGATCAGCTATGGAGTCTTCAGCAATTTAAATGGCAGGTAAAAACACGGCCGGTCCCAAGAAAAAGCCGGCCTCCCGAAAGAAGCCCGGAACTTCTAAAAAGAAGACCCCTTTAGTCGTCACCGAATTGAAAAAGGTCCTGGTGGGTATTGCCATTCTTGTTTCCGTTTGCCTTACCGCGGCAATGATTGCGGATCTGTTTTTTCATCCGGGTCGGCCTGAAAAAAAACAGGTGGTCGAGAAGCCTGTAGCCCCTTCTAAAATCAAACCTGTTGAAGAAGATATGGTTGAACCCAGGGATAAAATTCAGGCTGAAGGCTTAAAGGAAAAATCGGAAAAACGCATTGCGGAAAAATCTGTACCGGAAGCATCCACAAAGGATAAACCCATCAAGTATGAGGTGTTTGAGGGGGTAGATGAGACGGTTGTGGAAAAACCGCCCCCAAAGGCCAAGGACGGGATCCCCAGAATTGCGATTATCATCGATGATATCGGGTATGATAAAAAAATGGCCCGGGAATTCATTGAACTTAATTCAAATCTTACCTTTTCCGTCCTGCCGTTTTCTCCTTTTGGCAGGGATATCACTGAGGCCCTGCATTCAAGAGGAGCCGAGATTATGCTTCATTTGCCCATGGAACCGGTGGATCATCCCAGCGTTGACCCCGGCCCCGGGGCCATCCTGTCCACCATGCCGCCGGATGATCTTTTGGATCAGGTTAAAAGAAATATCAAGGACATTCCTTATGTTGTAGGGGTCAATAACCATATGGGATCTGAATTGACAACCCGTTCGGATCAGATGAATCAGATATTTACCATTCTTAAAAAGGAAAACCTGTTTTTTATTGATTCTAGGACATCTTTGAAATCCCAGGCCGAGGCGTCGGCAAGGCTCTTAAAACTCAAATTTGCTCACCGGGATGTTTTTCTTGATAATCGTCAGGAGACCGAATACATTACCGGACAATTAAGAGAGCTTGTCAGCCTGGCAAAAAAACATGGTTCGGCCGTCGGCATCGGCCATCCTTATAAAGCGACCCTTCTGGCCCTTTCAAAGGAGCTGCCAAAACTGAAAAACAAGGTGGAAATTGTCCGCGCAAGTGAATTAACCGCCATTCCGGAATAAGGACCATTGCCTTTGGCCGGTTTATTTTTCTGCCTCATCCATTTTGGCCAGTTCCTTTAATATCCCTAACGGGGATTGCCCCAGGGCCAATGCCTGAATTTGTTTCATCCTGATTTCATCATGCTCGAATTTCTTTTTCAGCCTCGTTTCATAGGCTTCTTTGATGGCTTCAACCAACTTGTCAAAATCACAGGGCTTTTCCAGCACTTTAAAAGCGCCAAGCTTTGTACAGGTGACTGCGGTCTCAATGGTGGCATGGCCGGAAAGAATCAGAACCTCCAGATATTTGTGATTCTTTTTGAGTATTTCAAGCACTTGAACACCATCAATGCCCGGCATTTGCAGGTCAATGACGGCAACATCAAATCGTCCTTTTTCTGCCGCGGCAATGGCTTCTTTTCCATTTGTTGCCGAGGTGATGTCAAAGAATTTTAATTTCAGCCGTTCAGTGATGGTCTGTAAAAATTTTACCTCATCATCCACCATCAGCAGATGGATTTTTTCCGTTCCTTCCATGATGTCCTCCTGTATTACCATTGTTTATATTCGTATCCTTTTCCACATGGATATTGAGCATTATTGGTTTTTTTCGAGTTCTTTTATTTTATCACAAGTATGGGGGATAAGCATATTAAGTTCATAAAAAGAATTATTTTTTTTGAATTCCACACCCAGCAGATCCGCTGTTTGTTTTATTTTCTCATCAGGAAATTTTTCAACCGGCATTTGAGCGGAATTTAAAAACGTAAGCAGGATTCCCTTGTCCTTCTCCGGAGAAAGGCGAAGGCGGATCTCACCGTCCGGGCCTGCACATTCGTATGCAAAACACAGGATCCGATATAGGAGATTCTGAAGAATAAACGGGCAGGTTGTTATGGCTTCGAATTTTTGATCCTTGTCTTCGATCCGGACATTGCCGGCAAAGCTTAAAAATCCGGTTAACCCGATGATCAAATCCAGGATCTCTAAAAGATCAACATCCATCACCGGCACATCCACGCTGTGGGAAAACCGGTTCATTTGTTTGATGGTCGTAAATCCGCGCTGAATCTCCTCTGCAATGCTGTTGCTGCAATTTTCAAGCAATGACAGTTTGAGCTCTTTTCCCTGTTTGGCCAGTTCTGTTAAATCATTTAAAAAACCGGCCGTTTCCGAGATAATGGCCAGGATGTTCTTTAATTCGTGGGAAATGCTGGCATTGACTTTCCCAAAGAATTTAAGGTTTTCAATATTCATATTGTTGAGCGCATCATTCATAGGGCCTCCCATTGGGTTTTGAATTAATCCGCCAGGCAAAAATTATCGGGCCTGGATCAGCTCTTGGACGGTTTCAATCAGAAAATCGATATCCAGAGGTTTTGAAAGATAGATGTCTTTTTCAGAGCCATCTTCTTCTGATTTTTCAACAGCCCCGTGACCGGTTACAAAAATAAAATTCAAGTTTGGATGCAGGGTGAACAATTTTCTTTTCAGTTGAGGTCCGCTGATACCGGGCATTTTAATATCAAGGACAGCCACGTCATAGACTGCACTCTCGGCTTTTTTAAGGGCCTCTTCTCCGGTATAGGCCGTATCGGCCTCTATCCCCCTTAATGCCAGCCTTTTGGCCAGCATATTAATAAATTTTTGCTCATCATCCACAAGGAGAATTTTCATGCGTTCCTTCCTTCGTTTATTTTTACGGGCAGATGAATCGTAAATGAAGTTCCTACCCCTTCCGTGCTTTGAACCGATATCCGGCCCCCCAGTTTTTTGACAAGGCCATAGGTGATGGAAAGCCCCAATCCTGTTCCGGAGCCGTTCTTTTTGGTACTGAAAAAGGGCTCATGGATTTTTTTCAGATTTTCTTCAGGGATGCCGCAACCCGTATCATGAATGACAAGCTCAATGGTGTTGGGGCTTAATTGGCTGGCAATAATATCCAGGCAGTTTCCTTCTTCAACGGCCTGGAAGGCATTATTGATCAGGTTGACAAGGACCTGTTGAAATTTGCTGCTGTCGGTTTCCAGTTCCGGAAATGAGTCGGGGATGGATACGGTTACATGGATTCTCCGGTATTCCGCTTCTTTTTTATGAAAGCTCAGAACCTGGGATATCAGTTTCTGCAAATTGACTTTTTTGATTTTGACATCAAATTGTCTCACAAAGCCCAGAAGCTGACGGGTGATGGTCCCGCAACGGTCCACGGCATCAAGGATGGAATCAATATATTCAACAATTTCATCATCATCCCGTTCCTGGTCCTTGAAGCTGAACAGATCTTTCATATAACCGGCCGTCTGGTTGATGACGGCAAGGGGGTTATTGATCTCATGGGCAACACCGGCGGCAAGCTGACCAATGGAAGCCAGTTGCTGGCTTTGCTCCATCTGCATCATGGTTTCAGCCTTTGCCTTGTCGGCACGGTAAAGTTTATTCACCATAAACGTCGATGCAAAGGTGATCACAATCAAAATCACAACGACACTGGCGCCCATGATCCAGTTGAATTTAAAACTCATATCCTGCCAGAATTTCAACATTCCGGCCTTTTCTTTTAATACCATAAGGGTAAACGGTGTGGAGGTCAGGTCCCGTGATATGGATGAATGCCCTGAGATAATGGATTTGCCGTTGAGAAAAATTTCTATGACTTCTGATTCGTCGGAACCGGCAGGAAAAATCAGGTTTGTCGGGGTAAAAATAGCGCCATAATGAATGGATGGGGTTTGCAGTTTGCCTTCATGATTGACGAGAAAAATATCTGCATAATCCCCGGTTTTATAGGATGACAGGGTCTGCATCAGGCGTTCCGTGTCCAGAGTGGCCCTTAAAATAAAAGAACTGCCGTCCGGTTTAACGGACCGGACGGTAATGATGATATGGGGAACGTCCCGGTATCCGGTAAATACCTCACTGATATAATTGATTTGTTTAAGGCTTTGTTCAAACCAGGATTGATTCTTATAATTTTTTCCTTCCAGATTAAAGGGCCCGGCATAAGCCACCTGGTTTCCATCCGCATCCAGCACACTGAGATCGGTTACCCCTCCGAATCCGAGCTTCAGATTTTTTAAAATTTCCGCCAGCCGGGTATTGTCCGTCAGTTGTTCATACCCATTTTCGTTGACGGTAAACGTCAATGCATTCAAACGCTCTTCCATGAAAAACGTCACGGCACTTTTTGCAGCGACGGTCAATTGTTTGGTCCGGTGATTCAAGTCGGAATCCACAGATGTTTCTATCAATTGATAGTAGATGAGGGTTGCAATGCAAATCGGCGCCAGGGCCGTCGCGGCTAAGACAGAAATGCTGATGAACCAGAGATACCGATAATTTGTAAAGGTATAAAAGGAGTTCAGGTGAACATTTGTCCGGTGCCTATAAAATTCGGGCCACAGGCTTTTCAAAAAATCCTGAAAAATTTTCAGCATTCGGACCTCTCCCTGATATGTTCGAAAATGCTCATCAGTTCATCAATCTTGGGCGGTTTGTGGATGAATCGATAAGCCCCCAGCCTTTCGCATTCCAGCCGGTCTTTTTCGGTTCCATGACCGGTCAGGATAATCACCGGGATGGCCGGGTTGATCTCTTTTATGCCGACCAACACCTCTGTACCGTACAGGTCCGGCAATCGAAGGTCAAGCAGAATCAGGGTAATTCCATGGGCATGGGATTTGACCCATTCGAGGGCCGATTTTCCATCATAACACACTGCGTTGCTGCGGCCTCGCAGTTCAATCCGTTTTGCCAGCATGTCTGCAAATTTTATTTCGTCGTCGATAATAAGGATGTCGGTATGTTGCATGATGAAATCTTTTTAATTGACTGTTTAAAAAAAATACTTTATAGACCATTTATAACGAGTTCGGTTTCATTTGTAAACAATTATTTTAGGAGATCGATTAAATGTTAAACAACTTTTTTAATACCATGAACCGGTTGATTCTCTCATCCATGGTTCTTGTGCTGAGTAGCCCGGTGGGCGCATTTGCTGCAGATCAGGCCGCAACGGGCGGCGGGGACAAACCCTGGTGGTTCTGGCCCTCGATTTTATTTGTATTTTGTTTTGTCCTCGGTGTATTGGCCGTCATGGCCGGTGTGGGGGGAGCCGTGCTGTATGTGCCGCTGGTCAGCGGTTTTTTCCCGTTTCACATCGATTTTGTCAGGGGCGTCGGCCTGATGGTGGCCCTTGCCGGTGCTTTGGCTGCGGGTCCGGGCCTGCTGCGCCGGAATCTGGCCAATCTTCGGCTGGCCTTACCCGTTGCATTGATTGCCTCGACCTTTTCCGTTGTCGGGGCGGTCATCGGGTTGCGGTTGTCGGCATTGGATCCCAATATTATCCAGGCCTGCCTGGGGGCAACCATTGTGGGCATTGCCGCGCTTTTGATTTTTTCAAAAAATTCCGAAAAGCCCGTCGTGACAAAGCAGGATGCCATCGGCATGGCCCTTGGCCTAAACGGGCTTTACTGGGATGAGGGGGCAAGGGAAAGTGTTGACTGGAAAACCCACAGGACCCTTCTAGGGCTGTTCATGTTTATCCTTATCGGGCTTTTGGCCGGTATGTTCGGCCTGGGCGCCGGCTGGGCCAATGTTCCTGTTTTAAATCTCATGATGGGAGTCCCCCTGAAAGTTTCGGTGGCCACCAGCAAATTTTTGCTTTCCATTACCGATACATCGGCCGCCTGGATTTATATGAATCAGGGATGTGTGATTCCGCTCATCGGTATCCCGTCCATTGTCGGCCTGATGCTCGGCTCATTGCTGGGGGTAAAACTTCTGGCCATTGCCAAACCCAAAATGATTCGTTATCTGGTTATTCTGATGTTGCTTTTTTCAGGATTAAAGGCTCTGGACAAAGGCCTTGGACTCGGATTTTTAGGATAATTCAACCATGAATTTACAGGTTAACTACAGAGGAGTAAAATAAGACTATGGACGAGCGGGAGAAATTGGCTCGAAGAGCCTCAAAAGAACAGATCATTTATGCAAATATCCTGGTGGTGGGTGTATGGTCCGGTATCGCCATCATGGGCATCACTTATTTTCTTTATCTTTCAAACATCATGCCCCCCCATGTGGATCTGCACACCATTACAACTCTCTGGGGGAAAGGGGTTCAGGAATATCTGGAGCTTACCCATTCTCCCCAGGGATGGGGATGGGTATATTTTCTGAAAAAAGGCGATTTTTTAAATTATATCGGGTTTGTATTCTTGGCCGTGATGACCATCGTCTGCTATCTGGTTCTGGTAAAGGGGTATATTGCAAAAAAAGACTGGCTCTATACCGGGATTGCCGTCCTGGAGATCCTGGTTTTATCCCTTGCTGCTTCCGGAATCTTTGGAAGTGGAGGCCATTAGGCACCATTGGCAGTTTTGGCAATATTGAGCCCGTATACCCTTATGAAAGGGAAATTTGAGAGGTGAATTATGAAAAAAGATAAATTAACGCTATTGCTGGTAGATGACAATGAAAAATTTCTGAATTCCATGGCCGAGCGCGCCAGGATGAGAGATTACACGGTGTTGACCGCAACCAATGGTGAACAGGCCCTGGAGATTGCTTCCAAACAAACAGTGCATATTGCCGTGGTGGATCAGCAGATGCCGGGCATGGAAGGGCTGGTGGTCATCACCCGGCTCAAGGCCATCTCTCCGGATATGAAAACCCTTCTTCTGACCGGCCACGGGGATGACAAACTTAAAGAAGCGACCCAAGCATTGAATTCCTCTTATTTTGATAAGGAAAACATTTCCGGATTCTGGGATTTTCTGGCCAACCTGTCTTTGGGAAATATTAATATTCTTCTGGTGGATGATAATCCGAAATTCCTCAGAACCCTGTCCGACAGAATTAAGCTCAAAGGCCATGACCCGCTGACGGCCCTGAACGGGAAACAAGCCCTTGAAATCATGAAAAGCACAAGGATTCAGTTGGCCATTGTGGACCAGCGGATGCCGGATATGGATGGCCTGGAAGTCATTACCCAGTTAAAAAAGATTGATCCTTCCATAAAGACCATGCTATTGACCGGCCACGGAGATGAGAAGCTTAAAGAAGCGACGGAAGCCCTGAACTCCGCCTATTTTGAAAAGGAAGACATGGGCAGTTTCTGGGGATTCTTCAGAAAGATTCTGAAAAGTCTTGAAACCTCCATGGCTGCGGCGGGCATGGCGGAAGACGGGGATCAGGAAGATGCCATTAAAATTGAAGACCCGCTAAAAAAAGATAAATGATTAACCGGATAAAAAAAATTCTGCTGGTCGATGATGAAGAACGGTTGTTGGATTCAATGGCCCAGCGGCTTACCCTGCTGGGCTTTGAAGCCATAAAGGCACCTTCCGGTACAAAGGCCATAGACATTGCTTCAAAAACAAAGATTGATCTGGCCATTGTGGACTTGAAAATGCCGGATATGGATGGCCTGGCCACCATCACTAAGCTCAAGCAGATGGCCCCGGATATAAAAACAGTTCTTCTGACGGGGTATGGAAGCGAGAAAACCCGGCAGAAAACCAAGAGCCTGGGGTCAGATTATTTTGAAAAGGATTCCATGGGAGAACTCTGGGATCTGATCCGGCGCATGAGCGCCCAGGACATAGGGCAGCAGATTTCACGGGGGATGGTGGAGTCCCCCGGCAGGAACTTGGGTGATTTGCCCCGATTGATCGGGGAAACTCCTGGAATGCAGCGGCTGCGTAAAGACATTGAACGCTTGTCCGGATTGGACTGCACCATTATGATCCAGGGAGAAGAAGGAACGGGAAAAGAACTGGCCGCAAGGACCGTCCATAAATTGAGTCATCGCCGGGAACAGAGGTTCCTGGCATTCAACTGCGGGTGTTTCAGCAATGATTTTAATTTTGCCGAACTTTTGGGGTCCCTTGAGGAACCGGGCGGCTATACCGGTTCAAAAGATCAGGGATCAAGGGATATCCGGTTTACGGGAACCATTTTTCTGGACCATTTCGAAACCATGCCCGAGGAAACACAGCGCGATATGATGGCTTTGATGGACAAAACCGGTTCCAACCGGTTTCCGGATTCAGGGGAAAGGGACATCCGGTTTATTGTCGCCACCCATCAGGACCTCAAGAAACGAGTGGAAGATAAAAAATTTAGCAAGGATCTGTATCAGCGTCTCAATGCCATACCCATGTCCGTTCCGCCGCTTCGGGAGCGCCGGGATGATATTTCTCCCCTATGCAGCTTTTTTTTGGCCCAATTGAATAAAGAATTTGAAAAAAGCATTGAATCCATTTCAGATGAGGTATTTTCCGTTTTCAGGGACTATTCTTTTCCCGGCAATGTCCGGGAACTCCGGCATATTATCGAAAGAGCGGTGATATTGGCGGATACGACAACCATTGAGCTGATGCATCTGCCTGACCGGTTGAGAAAAACGACATCGGCGCCCCTGTCTTTGGCCTCACAACCTTTTATGTCCCTGGCTGAATTGGAAAAGACCCATATCGTAAAAGCCATTGAATTAACCCGGGGCAACCGATCAAAAGCCGCAGAAATTCTGGGCATCAGCCGTGCTGCCTTGTGGCGGAAACTCAAGATGATCCATATCGAAGAATAAGGATTCAATGGCCGAGAATAAAAATCGCCTCTGAAATCGGAATCCTGTCCAAGAGGGGGGGATCTGTTTCAATGGATCCGATGAACTCCCGGTTTATGGCAGCCAGCAGGATGTTGAGCTGATCGAGATGGAGCAAGGTCTCTTTTGGGAAAGAGGAGACACCTTTAAAATTATCAGGACAGAAATCTATGAGTCTCCGGCCCTTTTTTTCCATATAAATGGGATAGCCATGGGTCCGGCAGATGATGGGGCGGAACGGATAGAGGACACATTCCCTTTCAATCAGAAGCGGGCAGCCTGCCTTTTCCAGGTTTAGCCTTATGTTCACCTTAATGTCGTCGGGCAGACGGGCATAGGCGAGGGACAATGAAAGGGCCTCAACCGGAAACAGGGTCAGAAATCTGCAACACCTGTCACAGCCTTTTTTGCAGGCAATCTTGTTTGGAAATGTTTTTTGGATGCTGGCGATATGGCCATCCACCCGTTTGACCAGGGCCTGATAATCTTTAAAAAGCGGTTTGATTTGATCCATTGTTCAGGCTGTTTGGCGGTTAGAGGCCTACGGGTTTCCAGACGCCGGTATCACACCAGATTCTTGAAAACCCGGAGCCCGGAGCCAGTATTTTTTTAGACAATTTTGACGTATCGATTCCGGTGTCCGAACCCCACAGGGGATCCCAGGGCTCCAGGATAACAGGACCGTTGGGGGACGGAACCAGGCGCGGTGCAATGGCATCACCCCAGGTCCGGGTTTTGATGGCCTGGCCAAGGTCATCCAGGGTTTTGTATGTTGAAAGCTCCGTCAGGGTGACAACCGTTGGCGGGCTCAGGGGAACCTTGAGTTCCAGGTTCAGTTCAAGAGCACTTTGAGGCGTCAGCCAAACGCCGTGGTGGGTTTCCGTATCATCGGCGATACAGGTCTGGCCCTGGGGCATAAAGACAATAAAGAATCTTGTGTCAAAGCGCTTTTTCATGAGGGTCGGTGTAATCCAGTGGGACCATCTTCCAAGACTTGAAAGCGATAAGGTCCAGTTCTCCGCCATGATCTTGGTTCTGAACCAGGATTTCGGGAGCCCCGTCGTCAACCGGAAGGCGCAGATCTGGTCCAGATCCTGTTTTGTTTTATCCCCGGTCACAGCAATCAACACCCCTGCTTCTTCAAGGGTTTCCCGAATGGCGGCATTGCTGAAGGAAAGAATATCTTCAGGGGACAGGGCAGCCCCGCCCAGTTGTTGCGCCATCTCATCCGGATTCAGATCCACATAAGGGGCCCAGGATTCAAGGCCTTTGTCTTCCGGGTCCACTACCCCGCCCGGGAAAACATAGAGCCCGTCCATGAAGCCGGATGTATTGCTTCTTCTTAACAGATAAATTTCAAAAGCCTTGTTCTTTTCTCTCACAAGAATGACTGTGGAGGCCTGCCGTAAGGGGGGAGGGGTATTTTTATCCATCTTATTTCCTGAAACAGGTTCTGTTTTAATTGTTCATTCAGTATAAAGGGCTTTGTCCGGCAGTGTCAACGATTAAACCGGATTCAGCAGAAGACCCGCCTGTGAACCGGATGGAAATCCCATCTGGTTTGGCATTCCAATTATTTTCTTTTTGCCTCCCTTGACAAGCATGCAGCATTGTGAGTAAGTATTACTTACCTTATTCGTATCCGGTTTTGTCCGGGCAAGATAATGATCATGAAAAAGTGGAGATATGAAGCATAAAGGAAAAACCAACCCCCCGGGCAGGATAAAAATCATGAAAGCCTTTTCTCTTCTCATGGCGGAGAAGGATTTCCATTCCATCACAACGGCTGAGATTGCCAGGACCGCCCAAGTGACCGAAGGGCTGATTTACAAATATTTTAAAGATAAAAAAGATTTGTTGTACCAGGTATTGAACGATCATTTTTTTGAATTCCAGACCCACATTGAAAACCGGATTGCCCATGAAAAGACCTGTGTTGAAAAGCTTAAGGTGATTATTTTTTCAAGTCTTGAAAGTTATGCCGCCAACCGGATTTTTTCAAAGATCCTGTTGCTGGAGGTTCGAAACTCCCTGGATTTCTTTGAGTCCGGTGCCTATGAAATGGTTCGGGAATATGCTCGGACCATTTTGGACATCATTGAAAAAGGCATAGAGACAGGGGAGCTGAAACCGGAAACAGATCCCCATATATTGCGTAAAGTCATATTGGGGGCCATTGAGCATGCCTGCCTCGGGGAGATCATTTTCGGCAGGCAACTGGATATTGATGCGGTTTCAACAGGAATTGCAAATATTGTATTTAACGGAGCAAAACGATAAATGAACAGAATTGATATTGAAAAATGGATTGAAGAAGGATTATCCTCTTCTTCAAAATCTTTGACGGAAGATCGGGCCAAAGCCGTATTCAGACGATTCAACATCCCGGTGGTGGATGAAAAACGGGAAACGACGGAAGAAGGCGTATTGGCGTCCTGCCAAACAACGGGATTCCCGGTGGTGCTGAAAGGCATCGGCAATACCGTTCTGCACAAAACGGAAAAGGGCCTTGTCCGGATCGGATTGAACACCCCGGATGAGGTTCGGACGGCTATGAGGGAAATGAAAGCATCAGCCCAGGAAGCCCTTGAGGCCTTTCTGATCCAGCCGGTGGTTCAGGGAAAAAGAGAATTCGTGGCCGGCATGTTCAGGGACCCCCAGTTCGGTCCTGTTATCCTGTTCGGGTTGGGCGGCATACTAACCGAGGCCTTAAAGGACAGTGTCCTGAAAATTGCACCCCTGGAGGATGCGGACATGGAAGACATGTTTGATCAATTATCCTCAAAAACCCTCCTGGCCGGCTTCCGGGGTGAAAAACCGGCTGATAAAGAGGCGCTTAAAACCATTCTCAGGGGGTTGTCCGATATGGCTCTGACCTATCCGGACATCCGGGAAATGGATATCAATCCGCTCATCATCCGGCCCGACGGGTCTCCTGTGGCCGTGGACGGGCTCATCGTCCTTGAAAAAGCGCAAAAAGAGGAGAAAAAGGCGGCCGACATTGATTTGTCCGTCTTGGGCGCCTGCTATTATCCAAAGTCTGTGGCCTTTATCGGAGCCTCTGCCACACCCGGGAAATGGGGGCATATGCTTTTAACCAATACCCTGTCCAGAAATTATTCGGGAAAGGTGTATCTGGTCAATCCCAAGGGCGGAACCATTGCCGGCCGCCATGTGTACGCCTCCGTCAATGAGATAGAAGATTCAGTGGACCTTGCCGTTGTCACCATTCCTGCGGAACATGTTATGGATCTTCTGCAGGATCTGCAAAAGAAGAAAGTCAAAGGCATGCTTTTGATCACCTCCGGGTTCAAGGAGGTGGGGGAGCAAGGCGCCGATTTGGAAAAAAGACTTACGGCGGCGGCGAGGGATGCCGGGATTCTGATTCTTGGCCCCAATACCATGGGCATCTGCAACCCTCACATTGATTTTTATTGCTGCGCGGCCCATGCCTATCCTAAACCCGGCTCCACAACCCTGGTATGCCAGTCCGGGAATATGGGAACTCAGCTCCTGGCCTTTGCAGAACAGCAGGATATCGGCATTCGGGCTTTTTCAGGCTCGGGAAACGAAGCCATGGTCACCATTGAAGATTATATGGAAGCCTTTGAGGTTGATGAACTGACCGGCACCGTGGTCCTGTATCTTGAGAGCGTAAAGAACGGGTCCCGGTTTTTTAAAAGTGCAGACCGGGTTTCCCGGAAAAAACCCATCGTTGTCCTGAAGGGCGGCAGAACCCAAAAAGGAGGGAAAGCAGCGTCCAGCCATACCGGCGCCATGGCCTCCAATTCAAGGGTATTTGACGCGGCCTGCCGGCAGGCCGGTATCATCCAGGTCAACCAGCCCATGGAGCTTCTGGATCTTTCCGCCGTATTTTCCTCCCTGCCCCTGCCCAAGGGGAATCGGGTCGCCATCATGACCCTGGGCGGCGGCTGGGGGGTGATCACCACGGATCTTTGTGCGGAAAACGGGCTGGATGTCCCTGAACTGCCCCAGGAGATCATTGAACGGCTGAACAGGATACTTCCGCCCTTCTGGAGCCATGGCAACCCGGTGGATATTGTGGGGGAAGGGGACCCTGCCATCCCAAAAACCTGCCTGGAAGAGCTGCTGAAATGGGATGGCTGTGATGCCGTCATTCATCTGGGGATCCACGGCAAACGGGTCCTGGTGAACAATATGATTGAATCGGTATTAAAAACTGATCCGGGTATTGAAAGGGCTGAGGCAGAGCTTTTCAAGGCAGCCGTCCTTCAGTTTGAAGACGATTATGCCCGATATGTGGTCCAGTTAACAAAAAAATATGAAAAGCCGGTCCTGGGCGTCAGCCTTTTGACCGATGAAATCAGCAGAACCCTTTATCCGTGCGAGGGCTATGATTATAGAAGCGTTTTTTTTCCGTCCCCGGAAAGGGCGGTAAAGGCCCTATGGGGGATGGTGAGGTATAATGAGTGGAAGAAAGACCACAAATAAGGGGTCTTGTAACCTCTGAATTTTTATTTTACTATACCATGGCCGGGTGTAATGGGCCGGGTGTAATGATTTTGCAGGGATAAACATAAACCAATACTTTTTCAGGAGGCAACATGCAGCCAAGAGTAACCACATCAACACTGATGAAAATGAAGGCGGAGAAAAAAAGGATAACCGCCCTGACTGCCTATGATTTTCCCTTTGCACGGATGCTGGATCAGGCCGGCATTGAGATTATCCTGGTGGGGGATTCCCTGGGCATGGTGGTCCAGGGAAAAGACAATACCCTTCCGGTCACCATGGATGAGGCCATTTACCATACGTCCATGGTATCCAGGGCATGCAGTTTTTCCATGGTCATCGGGGATATGCCTTTCATGTCCTACCAGGGTTCCCTGGATAAAGCCATTGACAATGCCGGCCGGTTTTTAAAGGAAGCCGGGGCTGCCGCCGTTAAGCTGGAAGGCGGGGCCGGGGTCTGCCCGGTCATCCATGCCCTGTCCCGGGTGGGCATTCCGGTCCAGGCCCATATCGGCCTGACCCCCCAGTCCGTCCACCAGATGGGCGGGTTCAAGGTTCAAAGAGACGAGGAAAGGCTTTTGAAAGATGCAAAAGATGTTGAAGACGCCGGGGCCTTTTCCGTTGTCCTGGAAGGCATTCCATCGGCCATTTCCGCAAAGATTACCCAAAGCCTTCACATCCCTACCATCGGCATCGGTGCAGGCGTTGAATGCGACGGCCAGATCCTGGTGCTCCATGATATGATCGGGATCAATGACCGGTTCCTGCCCAAATTCGTCAAAAAATATGCCGATCTTGCAGGTGCGGCCAAAAAAGGGATAGAACAATATATCAACGAGGTGAAGGCCGGGGAATTTCCTTCTAAAGACTATGAATACAAATAAAAAAAATATGGAATTCTGCATTATCGGTTGCGGCCGGCTGGGGATTTCCCTTGCGGTTTTTTTGTCAAAGCAGGGATTTATTCCCAGGGCCTTTTCCAGCAGAAGCCCCGAATCCATTGAACGGGCCGTGGGTTTTGCCGGAAAAGGGAAAGGATATGAAAACCCCTCCGAAGCAGCCAAGACCTCACCCCTTGTGTTCATCACCACACCGGATACCCTGATTGAACCCATGTGTGAACGAATCGCCCTGGAAGGGGGATTTACCCGTGATACCGTTGTCTATCATCTTTCCGGGGCCCTGTCGTCGGGCATTCTCGGGGCAGCCGGAAAGCTGGGGGCCGGAACAGGGTCCATCCATCCCCTTCAGGCCTTTGCGCCCTACGAGGAAGGGATGAAATCCCCCTTCAAAGGGATCAACATGTCCATTGAGGGGGATGAAAGGGCCGTGGCCCTGGGAAAGGAAATCGTCAATGCCTTAAGGGCCAATTCCTTTACCATTCCCACCCATGCCAAAACCGTATACCACGCCTCGGCCGTGGTGGCATCCAATTATCTGGTGACCCTGGAGCATTTTGCCCTGGAATTGCTGAAACAGGCGAATTTATCCGAGGAAAATGCCTATGAAATCCTGGAACCCCTCATCATGGGAACCTTGAACAATATCAAAAAAAGAGGCAGCATCAATGCCCTTACCGGTCCCGTGGCCCGGGGGGACGATGAAATCGTGTCCCGGCACCTGTCCGATATCGATCAAAAACTGCCTCAATTCTCAGACCTTTACCGGCTCCTGGGGCGGTACACCCTTGATCTTGCAGCCAAAAGAGGCGAGATCGGCCCGGATGCACAACAAAAGCTTGGGGCCTTGTTTAAATTTTAAACAAGGTTAAGGGTTTTCCCGAAAGCCCGGCATTGGCCTGTTCCAGGTTGGTCCTGCTGGAGATGACGGCTGTTCCCTTCAGGCTGTCATCACAGGAAAAATAGGTTTCCGCGATACCCTTTATTCTTTTTTTATTCAGTCGCAGCAAAGCATCCTTGAATTTTCTGCGGATGGTGTCATCCAGTTTTGTGATATCCCTGTAAAAGGCTTTCATGGCAGCCGGTCCGGGGGTTTCAGGTTTGTCGATTTCCGAACAGACCTGTAAGACGGCTTCTTTTACATCGGTCTCGGAATAATCCCCGCTTATGATAAAATCACAGGCCTTCTTATAAACATCCAGGGTTCTTTGAATATGGGGGTCCCGGTAGGAGCCGAATGAAAAAAGGCCTTCTTCGGTGTTGTAAACGGCAAATCCACCGTAGGCCCCTCCCTTTTCCCGGATTTCCCGGTGAAGGTATAAGGATCTTAAAATTTTAGCGATGACGGCAAGTCCGGGAGAATCCTCATGGTTGATTTGAACCGTTTTAAAGGACTGGCCCACAAAGGATACCGAGGTATTGGTATACCAGCCGTCAAAGGGTACGGTTTCATCATACCCCATGGCCGGGGTAAAAAAGGAGGATTCCGTATCATTGGAAAGCGTTTCATGGATGGACAGGATCCTTTTTTCCGATTTGACGATGGCCTCTTTGCCGCCGATGAGGGCCGGTTTCATATTTCCTTTTTTCAATATGGACCGGGCAATCCGGGCGAGGTTTTCCGAAAGGTCCCCAAGGGTTTTATCCCTGTTTGCGGCCAACTGGTCTGTCATCTCCCGGATGAACTGATACTGGAGAATCCCATGCCAGAGTTCGTTGATATAGGAGGCCTTGGAAAGATGCCGGGAGGCAAGGGAAATGGCATAGCGGTGGCCTGAAGACACAATGGAGGCTTCCATGCCGGCCTGATATTGCAAAAGCAGGTTTTTCAGCCTTTCAGCATCATGGAAGCTGTAAGATTCCAGAAATTCCCGGATGAGATCAAACATTTTATCCACATTCCGGTCCAGGGCCTTTCCCTGGAGGGCAAGAAAGGAATGGGATTCAGCCTCCTTGGAAAAATAGGAGCCTGAATAGGGGATAAGGGATATTCCTCCGGTGTAGAGGTCCATGAGTTCCGCCATTTTGTCATAGGCCCTTGTTTTTGTGCCCGCATTGGTAAAGGCTCTGCAGAAAAACGGGGCCAGGGCGTAAAGATCGGTGGAGATCCGTCCTGCCCCCACCGGGCAGGTAAAATAAAGGATGCCTGAGGTGGCTTTGTCATAGGCCGTGGAAAAATCAACCGCCTTTATGGCATCGGGCCGGATGATTTCTATTTCATGGGGAACATCGGTCAGTTCAAGGGTGGGCAGAACCGATACATCTTCTTCTTTCTCCTGGAGGGCCTCAAGCGTTTTTGCATCTTTGCGGATCTTTTCAAGGTCCCTGGGTGTCATTTTCTTTAAAAGCGCCCTCAGTTCTTTTCGTGTTTTTTTCAGGGTCCTTTCTTCCAGGGCCGCATCGGGCTTAAGGGTAAAAAGCACCCTGTGGGGATTTAAAAGAAAATACTGTCTTAATTTGGCTTCCAGAAAACCGCCCTTTTGTAGGTTTTTTTTGAGGGTGTTCAAATCCTTGTCAATATTGATGCAGGAGACAGGATCTCCTTCATGGATGAGTGTTCCGGCAATATCCAGAAGCAATTTGATGCCAAAGGGGTAAGGGGTATTGGTGATTTCTTTTCTGTAAAATTCAATCTGGTGAATGGCGGAATCAATCATGGTGGGATCAATTCCCTTATCAGCCAGGTTTTTAAGGGTGGAAAAAATGATTTTTTCCACTTTTTTAACGGAATCTTTGGCAATGTCTTTGAGCCCGCAGGAGAACATGGTATCCCGGTTCTCGGCATCAAAGCCCGATGAATCGGACAGGGCAGAGCCCAATGAAGAATCGATGAGGGCCTTTCTTAAGGGAGATGAGGAATTCCCCAGCAGAATCTGCTCCAGAACGGTCAGGACCAGGACTTCAAAAGAATCTTTGACATCACAGGTCAGCCAGGCCACACAGGCCTGGTATTTTTTGGAGATGTCTTCCGGGTCCGCATAGGCATAGGCCTGGGTTCTTTTCCGGGGGGCATCCCATCGGGGCTGGGCCGGAACCTGTGAATCCACCCGGAGGGCATCGAATTCATCCAGGACTTTCTCACGGATAAAGGCCAGGGTTTCTTCCAGCGGCAGGTTTCCATAGGTATAGAAATGGGAATTGGAGGGATGGTAATAGGTTGCGTGGAAATTTTTCAGGTCCTGATATTTCAATCCGGGAATTTCCGAGGGCTCTCCGCCGGAATTGTTCCGATAGGTGGTATCGGGGTACAGGGCCGACAGCAGGGACCTGCCCAGGACCTGGGACGGAGAACTCATGGCGCCCTTCATTTCATTATAGACAACGCCCTTATATTCAAGTTCGATTTTTTTATCTTTGGTTTCAAGGAGGCCCAGGCGGTGACCTTCCTGTTTAAAGCTTAATTCATCTATTTTTGGGAAGAAAGCAGCATCAAGATAGACATTCATCAGGTTGAAATAATCTTTTTTATTCTGAGTGGAAAAGGGATACATGGTCCAGTCGGACGCCGTAAAGGCATTCATAAAGGTGGACAGGCTTCTTTTGATCATGGAAAAGAACGGGTCCCGGACATTGAAATGTTTTGATCCGCACAGTACCGTATGTTCCAGGATATGGGCCACACCGGATGAATCCGTTGGAACGGTTCTGAAAATGACGCCAAAGGTATTTTCCTTGTCCTGTGTTGAAATATGGATATGCTTCGCCTTTGTCTTCATGTGTTCAAGCTGAATCATGACCGCATCCATGTTTTCAAGTGAGGTGACCGCCTCGACCTTGTATCCGCAGATGTTCATGCCTTTGTGGAATCGATTGCTTTTCATGTATGTTGTTTTCCTTTATGCTTTTTGATAGCTGCCCCGTTTGATTCGTTTTATCCGTTTTAATTTATACAGCCTGAAAATAATATTTCTGAGTTTTTTTTCATTAAACCCTGTGGCTGCTTGGATTTTTTTAAAATCAGCACCCTTGGGATGATTGTCAATCATTTCAAGAACAATGGAAGAAGCATTTTTTCGGCCCTGGACAGGTCTTACCGAAGGACTTTTTCCTGGTTTTCTCTCATAAAACAATTGTTCAAGGCGGTCCAGCCTGGTGTTTAAAAAGGCAATATCTTCCTTGGTGGGAATATCCAGCCTGCTCAACAGCATCTTGATAAAGCTTTCCCAATTGGTTCCTTGTTCCGGTTTTTCTACCATGATCCGTCTCCTTTGTGAAAAGGTTTATTTGTATATATTGAATCAGATCAAACCCTTTAACGCCGCATACAATGGTTGACATCCGTTTTCATCTGGATATTAGAGAACTTAAAAACAGCCCTGATTTTTTTAAGAAGGTTGAACCTGTTAATTGCTTGAAGTATATAGTATAATAACTACTTAGTGAGAGAAAGAAAGTCAAGTAGTAATTTGTTTGTAATTTTTAAGGAAACATACCCTCATGACACATCCCGGGCAGTTGCTGAAACAGGCAGGCTTATATGCAGGAAAAGAACTTGGGCAGAATTTTCTCTCAGATCCGAATACGGCCCGGATGATTGTCGAGAAAACCGGGATATCAGAGGATACCCGAGTCCTGGAAATCGGTCCCGGACTCGGCGCCCTGACCCTTCCCCTTGCAAAAAAAGCCTTTCATGTCACCGCCGTTGAAAAGGATGGCCGCCTGATTCCGATTTTAAGACAGCTCATCAATGATGAAGGATTAGACAATATTGACATCATCCATCAGGATATTTTGAAAGTCCCTTTATCAGAGATGGCCCGGGATAAAAAACTTGTGATCATCGGAAATCTTCCCTATAATATTTCGTCTCAGATCTTGTTTAAACTGGTGGAAGAAAGAAAGCATATCGAAAAGGCATTTTTGATGTTTCAAAAGGAATTGGCCACAAGAATCCTGTCCCCTCCTGGGGGGAGAGATTATTCACGGCTGTCTGCCGTCAGCCAGTATGCAGCAAAGATCAGCTTTGTGGCCGAGATCGGGCCTTCCTCCTTTTTTCCCAGCCCTGAGGTGAATTCAACCATTCTGCAATTCAGGTTTATTCCGCCGGAGGAGTTTGATGCGCATCAGGAACGCTTATTGTTTGATGTCATTAAGGTTGCGTTTTCAAAAAGAAGAAAATCCTTAAAAAATTCCATGGTCGGCGGCGAGCCGGGATATGAAAAACAGTTCGTTCTTGAGGCCCTGGCCTCGGCCGGCATAGACGCCCAAAGACGGGCGGAAACCCTTTCCGTGGAAGAGTTTAAGGCCCTTACCCGAGCCTTGGAAAAAATAGGCGGCTAAAACCGACATATCATTTTTGATAATTTATACATGGGATTGACTATTGATAAAAGGTTAGAAAGGACGTTTTATGATCAGAGCAAATGAAAACTACAGCAAACTCAAGGCATCCTATCTGTTTTCAGATATTGCCAAAAGGGTGAATGAATACCAGGCCAAAAATCCTGAAGCCCATATTATCCGGTTGGGGATCGGTGATGTGGTCAAGGCCCTTGTGCCTGCCGTCATTGAAGGATTTCACCGGGGGGTGGATGAGATGGCCAAGGATGCCACCTTCAGGGGCTATGGCCCGGAGCAGGGATATCTGTTTTTAAGGGAAAAAATAGCAGAAAACGATTACCATGCCCAGGGGGCGGATATTTCTCCGGATGAAATTTTTGTCAGTGACGGGGCCAAATGTGATACGGGAAATTTTCAGGAATTGTTTGCGCCCGACATTAAGGTGGCCATTCCTGACCCGGTGTATCCGGTGTATCTGGATACCAATGTCATGGCCGGCCGCACCGGTGAGTTTGAGGACAACCGGTATAACGGGATTGTCTATATGGACTGCCTCAAAGAAAATCATTTTCTTCCGGAACTGCCCCGGGAAAAAGTGGATCTGATTTATCTGTGTTTTCCCAATAACCCCACCGGATCCACTGTCACCAAAGAGGAACTAAAGGTCTGGGTGGATTATGCAAGGGAGAACAAGGCCCTGATCCTGTTTGATGCCGCCTATGAAGCCTATATCCGTGATCCGGAACTTCCCAGGACCATTTATGAAATTGAGGGAGCCAGAGAAGTGGCTGTCGAATTCAGAAGCTTTTCAAAGACCGCGGGTTTTACCGGTACTCGCTGCGGGTTCACCGTTGTTCCCAGGGACTGCATGATCTATTCCGCCACAGGAGAAAAAGTTTCCCTCCATTCCATGTGGAACCGGCGCCATACCACCAAATTCAACGGAGTTTCCTATCCGGTCCAGCGAGCAACGGAAGCGGTTTATTCCGAAGAGGGGAAACACCAGATCAAAGAGCAGATCGCCTATTATCTGAACAATGCCGACGTGATCCGGAAAACCATTGAATCCCTTGGATTTGATTATGTGGGCGGGAAAAATTCGCCCTATATCTGGGTGGACGGAAAGGGAAGGGATTCCTGGGAATTCTTTAATCTGCTGCTGACCAAAGCCTCCGTTGTCTGTACGCCGGGGGCCGGTTTCGGCTGGTGCGGTCGGCATTATATCCGGATCAGCGCCTTTAACAGCCTTGAAAATGTAACCCTGGCCATGGAACGAATAAAAGAGGCCTTGAAATGAATCATTTTTTCAAGGTGAAAAGCCTTGAAGAAGTCATGGAACGGGTAAAGGATTTTTCTTTGGTCGACTCCGAACTCATCCCTGTAGGGGATGCCTTTTCAAGGGTTCTTGCCCGGGACCTGGTTGCGAAAATTGACCTTCCCGGTTTCAGACGAGCCACCATGGACGGATATGCCGTGGCTGCAAATTCCACCTTTGGGGCCTCGGAATCCAACCCGGCCTGGCTGACCCTTGCCGGTACCATATCCATGGGAGATATTCCCGGCTTTGCCCTGGAAACCGGGCAGGCCGCTAAAATATCAACGGGCGGAATGCTTCCCTTGGGTGCGGATAGTGTGGTCATGGTGGAACATGCGGAACTCATCGACGATTCCTCGGTTGAGATTTATAAAAGCGTGGCGCCGTTGCAGAATGTCATCGATGCTTCGGAAGATGTTGCAAAGGATGAAACCGTTCTGCCCCAAGGCACCTTTATCCGTCCCCAGGAACAAGGCCTTGTCGCCGGACTCGGGGTTTCAAAGATCAGGGTGTACAAACGCCCCAGAGTGGGCATCATTTCAACCGGGGATGAGATTGTTCCCATCGACGAAGAGCCTTCTCCCGGAAAAATCCGGGATATCAATTCCTATACCCTGTCCGGGTTTATCCGGGAAGCCCATGCTGAACCGGTCTGTTACGGCATTGTCAAAGATGACCGGGCCGCCTTACAAAAGGCCCTTGAAAAGGCCCTTGAAGAAACCGATATGGTGCTGATCTCCGGGGGAAGCTCCGTGGGCACACGGGATTTTACGGTGGAAGCCATATCCTCCCTAAAGGATACGGAGATCCTAACCCACGGCATATCCATCAGTCCGGGCAAACCCACCATCCTGGCAAGGGCCGGGAAAAAACCCGTCTGGGGGCTGCCGGGTCAGGTGGTGTCGGCCATGGTGGTTTTCAAAATCATTGTCCTCCCCTTTTTGAATCACCTCAAAGGGTTGGATGACAGGGACCGGACCATCCGGGTCCCGGCCCTATTGAGCCGGAACGTGGCATCGGCCCAGGGGCGGCGGGAGTTTATTCGGGTTCTCCTGGAACATGAAACCGGCCGGATAACGGCCAGACCCGTTCTGGGCAAATCAGGACTGATCCGAACCATGATCCATGCCGACGGCCTTCTGGAAATCGGTGAGCATGTGGAAGGCCTTGAAAAAGGGGCCCTTGTTGATATCATCCTTTTATAAGAATTTACAAACAGGACAGGATAAATGAATTCCAAACGAAATGTCTATCTGGATATGAAAACCATTGAAGAGGCCAAAAAAATCCTTTTTGACCGGTTCGGCGGCCTAACCACGCCGGTTGAAACTCTGGATGTGGTGAGTTCAAAGGGCAGGGTCCTGGCCAAACCGGCCGTGGCCGCCATCTCCTCCCCCAATTTTCATGCTGCGGCCATGGACGGTATTGCCGTGGACGCCAAGCTCACCTTTGGGGCCGGTGAAGAATCTCCCGTCACCCTGGTGCCGGGGGAAACGGCCTTCTGGGTCAATACCGGCCATGCCCTGCCCCAAGGCGTCAACAGCGTGATCATGATCGAGCACCTGAACATCATCGATGATAAAACCGTTGAGATTGAAGCCCCTGTTTTCCCCTGGCAGCATGTCCGGAAAATGGGAGAAGACATCGTGGCCACCAAGCTCCTATTCCCCAGGGGCCACAGGATCACCGCCTATTCCCTGGGAGCCCTCCTGTCCGGCGGCATTTTTCGTGTGGAAGTGTATAAAAAGCCCAAGGTTCTCATCATCCCCACCGGGTCGGAACTGAAACAATGGCAGGATATAGATATAAATGACTTGAAACCAGGGGACGTGGTTGAATCCAATTCCTCTGTTTTGGGCGGTCTGTGCGAAGACTACGGGGCCTGTTTTGACTGCCATCCCATGCTCAGGGACAATCTGGATACGATTTCAAAGACGGTTGAAGCCGCCGCAAAACAAGATTATGATATGATCTGCATCATCGGCGGATCTTCGGCCGGGTCGGAAGATTATGCAAAGCCCGTGATTTCCTCCCTGGGTGAAATCTTTGTCCACGGCGTGACCATGATGCCGGGAAAACCCGTAATGTTCGGCAAGGTTTCCGGCAAGCCTGTTTTCGGTATCCCCGGATATCCGGTCTCGGCCATTGTGGCCTTTGAGCAGTTTGCCGGGCCTTTGCTGTTGAACATGCAGAAACTGCCGCAAAAGGAAGCGGTCACGGTTCCGGTGTCCCCTTCCCGAAAAATGGCTTCAAAGCTGGGCCAGGAAGAATTTGTAAGGGTAAAAATCGGTTCCGTGGACGGCAAACTCATGTCCTCCCAGTTGCCCAGGGGATCGGGCAGCATCACCACGATCACCGAGGCCGACGGAATTATCCGGATTCCGGCCAACGTGGAGGGAATATCGGAAAACGAAACGGTTCAGGCCCATCTCTTGAGGCCTCTGTTCGCCATTGAAAATACCATCGTGATCATCGGGTCCCATGATAATACCCTGGACCTTCTGGCGGATCAGATCAAGATGACGAAAGGGGATATCGGTATCTCTTCCAGTCATGTGGGCAGCATGGGCGGGCTCATGGCCATCAGAAAAGGGGCCTGCCATATGGCCGGGGCGCACCTTCTGGATATCGAAGACGGGTCTTATAATATTTCCTATATTCAAAAATACCTGCCCGGTGAAAAGGTTTGGGTGATCAATCTGGTCATGAGGGATCAGGGGCTCATTGTCCCCAAGGGAAACCCGAAGCGGATCACGGGCATTGAGGATTTGAAAACCAAGGGACTTT
>Ga0208373_1000429_pt1 | contig 73811 bp, 63 predicted proteins | sample RifOxyC2_FD_184036 | JGI IMG/M metagenome (GOLD analysis project Ga0208373, IMG submission 184036) | Soil microbial communities from Rifle, Colorado - Rifle Oxygen_injection C2 (SPAdes) | ecosystem: Environmental > Terrestrial > Deep subsurface > Rock core/Sediment | place: Rifle, Colorado...
GACAGTTATCTGATTTCACTTTGGCAGGAGCAGGCAGAAGACCTACGAATTTTGCTCAACAATTTTCAAACACAGCTTATTTGGGAAAATGTGGTACAAAATCAAAATCATTCTTTATTACAAATCACTCAGACAGCCCAATTACTGCGAGAAGCTTTAGAACGTTTGCAGCTTTGGCAAGTGCCGATTCAGAAAATCATTTCTGAAAATGAAGAAATAAATTTTTTTCTACATTGCGCACAAGAGTTTGCCAATGAATGTCAGTTAAAAAAATATGTCACACAAACTGATTTACCTTTTTTGTTAAGCCGCTTCATTCAGCAAGATAAAATCAATTTACCTCAGCGAATTTATTTAGCTGGATTTGTGGATGAATTGCCGCCAGCGATTAAAATGTTTTTGGAAATTTGTCAGACAAAAAGCGAAATTATTTTTGTTGAGCTGCCAAAGACAGAGGCAAAAATTTTTCGTGTGACAACTCAAGATGCACGCGATGAATATTATCATATGGCGCATTGGGCAAAAAAACAGTATCTAGAAAATCCGTCTAATACAGTGACATGCGTGCTGTTGAATTTGTCTGAAGTCTCCGAAAAAGTTCAGGATATTTTTTACGAAATATTGCCGAAAGAAAAAATTAACTTTTCTGCTGGTCTGCCGTTGATACAGTATTTGCCGATGAAAACAGCATTAAATTTACTTCGGTTATATCAAGAACCTGTTGAATTTGAATTTTTAATTCATCTCATTCATTCGCCTTATTGGAATACGTTAGAAGAAGCCGCGATGATAGATAAGACATTGCGTGAATTGAATGCTTGGCAGTTAACACATGAGCAAATTTTATCAGCCGTTCAAGAAAGTTTTCCTCATGGAGAATTGTTGCCGCGTTTCAAAAACTATTTAAATGCGATTAAAAAAATAAAAACGAAAAATACTTTATCAGCATGGGCAAAACATTTTTCAAACTGTTTAGAAAAATTAGGCTGGCCGTTTAAAGCATTGACTGAAACTGAAAAACAAATGATTGAACGGTTTGAAAAATGTTTGGCAGAATTTTCTGGATTAGATTTTATTTTTAATGAAGTTCCGTTTGAAACAGCCTATGAAATTTTTGAAAAACTTTTAAGACAAACTATTTTTCAGCCTTCAGGAACAGGCGATGAACCCATTCAAATTTTAGGTTTATTAGAAGCAGCAGGGCAGGGCTTTGATAGTTTATGGCTAGCAGGATTAGATGACCAGACTTGGCCAATGCCTGCTGCACCTAATCCGTTTATTCCGCATCATTTGCAGCGTCAGTTAAATATGCCGCACGCGAGTTCTGAACATGAATGGCAATATGCAAAAAACTTACAAGATTATTTTTTTTCGCAGGCAAAAAATATTATTGTCAGCCATGTAAAGTTTAAAGATGAAATAGAGATTCAGCCAAGTTCTTTGATTGCAGATATTCCATTGCAAACGTTAGAAAATGTTGAACCGATTATTTTCTCTTCAGTGAATCAAATGAAACTGGAAACCGTGACGCGAGATGATACACTGCCTGTTCAGCCAGATGAAAAAATTCGTGGCGGCACTGGTATTTTAAAAGATCAAGCGCTTTGTCCTTTCCGTGCTTTTGCACATTTTCGTTTACAAACTAAAAAACTCGAATCGCCGCAGATCAGTCTTTTGCCGCGTGAGAAAGGACAGTGGGCGCATCGAGCTTTAGAAATCATTTGGCAAAAAATAAAAACGCAAACGCAGTTGCTAAATTTATCCGAAGAAATATTGACAAATGAAATTACCTCGGCAGTTAATTTGAGCAGGCAAGATTTATTTTCAAATGTGATTTTAAATAGCACACAAAAAATTTTTATGACACTGGAAGAAAAACGCCTTCAAAAAATTTTATTCGATTGGCTATTGCTTGAAAAAAAACGTCCCTTTTTTAAAGTTGTTTCATTAGAAAAATTCCAAAAAATAAAAATCGGCGAATTAAATTTGTCAGTAAAAGCAGATCGCATTGATGAATTAGAAGATGGTTCTTATTTAGTGATTGATTATAAAACAGGCCGCACAAATTTAGCGCATTGGTTTTCAGAACGTCTGCGCGAACCGCAACTGCCGCTTTATTGTGTGTTTGGATTAATGGAAATTCAAGCCATTGCTTTTGCTTCTGTTTCTGCCAAAGAATTAGGTTTTAAAGGCGCGGCTAAAAAAGATTACGGCGTTGAAGGCATCAAAACAATTGAAAAAATCAAGCAAACAGAAGTAACAAATTGGACAGAAATTTTAAATTATTGGCAAACTTCTTTATTGCAATTAGCAGAATCTTTTTATCAAGGACAGGCACAAGTGCATCCGATTGATGAGGAAGCATGCCGACAGTGTGATTTACAAGCATTATGTCGCATACATGAAAAAAATATTATTTAAATTTATTGTAGGAGCAGGCTTATGTGTTTGCCCGTAAATGATAAGTAAATGATCAGCACACAAACCATGAAAAAAACATTACAAGATGAATTAGTCAGAAAACAGGCATTAGATCCTGAACATTCTTTTATAGTTCAGGCGCCGGCAGGTTCGGGCAAAACAACATTACTGGTTGAACGTTATTTGACGTTATTAAAACACGTTAAAAATCCGGAAGAAATTATTGCGATCACTTTTACGCGCAAAGCGGCAAATGAAATGCGCGAAAAAATTTTGTGCCATTTAAAAATTCAAGAAAATAAAATACAACATAAAGGTGGAGACAAGTCGCGATTTGTCTCCATGATCAATCCGCAGCGTTTACGTATTTTAACTATTGATGCGCTATCGCGTTCCATTGTTTCGCAATTGCCTTATTTATCTGATTTTGGCGGCGTGCCGCAAACAGCCGAGCAATCAAAAACTTATTATCAGCAAGCTGTGCAAAATCTTTTTTTAAATTTTAAAAATAATGATCTCAATAGCCAAAATGCATTAGAAAATTTATTACTGCATTTAGATAATCGCGCAGATCATTTGGAAGATCTTCTCATTGATTTATTATCAAAGCGCGAACAATGGTCGAGTTATTTAGTGCCGTATCGAAAATCGCCGCATGAATTAAGATCTGTGGTTGAATCAGGATTGCAGCAAATCGCACGAGAAACTTTGCAAACACTCACTCAATGTTTCCCAAAAGAATTGTTAGAAGAAACGCTCATGCTTTTTAACTATGCTTCAGGTGAATATGTTTCTGAGGAAGATAAACTACCATCTGTTCCTGCCAATCATTTAGAGAATTTATCTATTTGGAAAACATTGGCACAGTTTTTATTGACTAAAGAAGGCAGGTTTAGAAAAACAGTGAATAAAAATCATGGATTTCCTATTGATGATGCCTTTTCAAAAGGCATGAAAAAAAGAATGCTAACGCATTTGGAAAATTTATTTTCGCATATAGCATTAGAAAAAGCGCTGCAACAAATTATCGCTTGCCCCCCGATTCATTATCATGAACAGCAATGGAAAATTTTAGAAAGTTTGATTCAAGTGCTGCCGATTGTGCTGGCAAACTTACGTTTAATTTTTTCAGCAGAAAACACGGTAGATTTTACTGAAATTAATTTAGCTGCTCTGCAGGCGTTGGGTGATGAAAATGCGCCGACAGATTTAGCGCTTTATTTAGATTACCAGATTAAACACATTTTAGTGGATGAATTTCAAGATACCTCGATGCTTCATTTTCAATTGATTGAAAAATTAATTTCAGGTTGGCAGGAAAATGATGGGCGCACACTTTTTTTAGTTGGCGATCCAATGCAGTCTATTTATCGTTTTCGCCAAGCGGAAGTTGGATTATTTTTGCGCACTAAAACACAGGGAATTGGTTCAATTAAATTAATTCCATTAACGCTTAAAACGAATTTTCGTTCTGAAAAAAATATTACGGATTGGGTGAATCAAACTTTTGAAAAAATATTTCCTATGGATGAGGATATTGCGATGGGTGCAGTAGCTTATTCGCCTGTTGAATCCGTGCATGAAAACACGAGAAAAATAAGTGTTTTTTATCATTTCTTTTCAGAAGGAGAAGAATATTTTTCTACGGAGAGAAAAATTATTTTACTCATTAAAGAGTATCAGCAACAAAATCCAGAAAATAAAATTGCCGTATTAGTTCAATCACGCAGCCAATTAATTTCACTTCTGCCGTTATTGCGCAAAGCGAAAATTGATTATCAGGCATCGGAATTAGAAACGCTTTCAGAAAATAGTGTGATCATAGATTTGATGTCGCTGCTTAAATCAATTTTAAATTTAAATGATCGTCTCTCTTGGCTGGCTGTTTTGCGCGCACCTTTTTGTGGATTATCTTTAAAAGATTTATGGATGATTGCACAGGCTTCTCAAGATAATTTAGTTTGGCTCACACTCAAACAGCATGAAAAACTAGCTTTAAGTGATGATGCGCACAGGCGTTTAAAAAAAATTCTGCCGCTTTTTGATCAGGCATTTGAAGAAATCGGCGGGAAAACAATTCATGCTGTGCTAAAAAAATTATGGCTGTCTTTAGGCGGCGCAGTTATTTTAAAGGAAAAAGCAGACGCCTCGAATGTGATGAATTGGTTTGATTTGTTGATGAAAACGCAAGATCAAATTAAACTGTTAGAAGCAGCAATGGAAAATCTTTTTGCTGATGCAGGAAATAGCGATGCGAATGTTTTGATCATGACGATTCATAAAGCAAAAGGATTAGAATTTGATCATGTCATTTTGCCGGATTTACACCGTCATTTTCCGAATGAATCAAAAAAATTACTGCAATGGCTGGAACGTCCGAGATTGCTTGAAGGTAACGATTTAATTTTAGCGCCGATTGCTGGAGAAGCCGATGAAGAACCTGTTAATGAGTATTTAAAAAATTTAGAAAAAGAAAAATTATTTTTTGAATCGCAGCGCTTATTTTATGTCGCCAGTACACGCGCTAAAAAAACTTTAGATTTGCTCGGATACGTTGAGATTAAAGAAAATGAAATCACACCGCCTTTTAAAAAAAGTTTTTTAGGAATGTTGTGGGAAGCATTTGGAAAAGATCAAAGGGAAAAGATAAAAGATAAAAATGAAAATGGAAGCTTTTTTGTAGGGGCGATTCATGAATCGCCCGAGATTCATACGGACAAGTCTCAGTCTGTCCCTACAGTTTCTTCTGTTATCAGACGTTTGCCGATGGAATATTTTCAGACAAAAAATAATTTACCACCAGAAAAAAATTTCACACAATTATACTCACTGAATTTTTCGGAACAAATGCCGCGTATTATCGGCATTGTTTTGCATAAAGCATTGCAGCAAATCGGCAAAACAGGAATAGAAAAATGGACGTGGGATAAAATTAAATCACAGAAAAATTTTTATCGCCGACAATTGATACAAAACGGTTTAGAAAAAATAAAATTTGAAACGGCGCTTGAAGTTATTTTTTCTGCGCTCAAAAATATTTTTAACGATGAACAAGCCTGCTGGATTTTATCTAACCGTCATCAGATGATTCAAAATGAATATGCGCTTTCAGGTTTTATCGAAGGAAAATTATTAAATATCGTGATTGACAGGACTTTTATAGATGAAAAAAATCAACGCTGGATCATTGATTATAAAACAACTTTGCAAGATAATAAGAGCGAACTGGAAAATTATCAAATGCAGTTAAAAAAATATGCGGATCTTATGCAGCAGTTTGATCCAACGCATTCCATTAAAACAGCGCTGTATTTCCCGCAAACATTGCAATGGATGGAATTTTGATGCCAACCGACATCTCACAAAAATTAATTATTGCGATTTCTTCCCGCACTTTATTTGATTTGCAGGAAAGCAATACTATTTTTGAAAAAGAAGGTGTAGACCAATACGCCAGTTATCAAATCGAACATGAAAATGATATTCTGCAGCCGGGTGTAGCTTTTAATTTAATAAAAAAACTATTATCGCTGCATCATCCAGTAACAGATGAAAATTTAGTGGAAGTGATTTTGCTTTCACGCAACAGCGCTGATACCGGACTTCGCATTTTCAACAGCATTGAACATTACGGACTCGATATTGTTCGCGCTGCTTTTACCGAAGGAAACTCACCGTTTCCTTATGTGCAGGCGTTTGGTTCGCATTTATTTTTATCCGCCAATCCTGACGATGTAAGGCAGGCGCTGGAAACAAATTGTGCGGCAGCGCTTATGCTGCCCTCTAATACGAATTTAAATTCAGATGAAAAAACTTTGCGCATTGCATTTGATGGCGATGCCGTTATTTTTTCTGATGAATCAGAAAAAATTTTTCAGCAGCAAGGTTTAAATGCGTTTACAAAAAACGAAAAAGATTCTGCTAAAAAACTTTTAACTCACGGACCCTTCAAAGGATTTTTAGAAGCGTTGCATCAGCTGCAGCAAAAATTTTCTCCAGAAAATTGTCCTGTTCGTACAGCGCTTGTCACTGCACGTCAAGCGCCTACGCATGAACGTGTGATCCGCACGCTGCGTGCTTGGCATATTCGTATTGATGAAGCGTTATTTTTAGGCGGTTTATCCAAAGGCGAATTTTTAAGAGCGTTCAAAGCGGATATTTTCTTTGATGATTATGAAGGTCATTGCGATTCTGCTCGGCAGTATGTTGCCACAGCACAGGTACTATCCCGACAATCTTGAAAATTTTAAAATAAAAATAAGGTAACTATTCACTGCTTTCCAGCGAACGCCCATTTTTGGGTTATATTGAACAAAAAATCTCTTCAAAATGCTCATGTACTCTCGTGTACACTGAAGCTTTTTCATCGATTTTTTGTTCAATCTTCCTCCAAAACTGAACGTTCACCGTATTTCAGCATCGTGCTGAATAGTTACAAAGTAAGAATATTTTTATTTTAATCGTTAACACTCAAAATCCTATCTCACCTAAGAAAACCTTAAGGTTTATTTGCTAAAATTTTTAAGATTGGCCATAGTTTTTTTTTAAATAGAGTAGAAAATGATGTGGCATGGTAGAAGTCGTCGGGATACAGGAGAAGATGCAGCAGTTGAAATGAAGTCTCTGCGGCGTACGGAATTTCCGCGTGCTGAAAGCAGTACGCCGGATGATGAAGTTCCTGTAAGTGTTGTTACTGCTGAGCCGCAATCTTCTAAAGCAGGTGCAGTTCCTGATAGATACGATGATGCTGAAACTCCTGAAGAAACAGCGGTAAGAGAACCTGTCACAGTTTTTACCACGCCTGAATTACGGAAAATCAATGATACTTGTCTTGTGGGATTGTTTAATCGTGCCGCAATAACGATTTCTGAAGAAGATTTGGAAAAAATAAAAATTACTTTAGTCGGCGGAGGAATTGATCAGCGAGCTGAAGCCTTATTAGCTTTATATTTAGCAGGAAAAAAAGTCCTAAGACATGCCCTCGTTGCTCAGGAAAATGTCGTCACTGTGCTGACAAGTTGTATATCTCATGGTCGTAAAAACAAGCAAGATGCTTTTCGTTCCATCGTTTGTGTTTTTCCTTATCTTTTTTATGCTTGGAAATTGCCTGATCAATGCCCAATCGTTGTGCAGTTTATGAAAGAAACTTATTCTTCTTCTGATACAGATACTGCTTTCCAGAATTTTATTCAGAATTTTCAACTTTGGATGCTCTCTGTATCTGATTCATGGACAGGCGTTTTTCTTAGCACTGGCATGGTGTTGATGTTAGATCGTTTGGTTAAAAAAAATGTTGGATTAGAGCATGCTGATATTATTTCTGCTTTTGCCAGTCAGATATTGACGACATTATTTCTACAAACCAATATTTCTGAGGAAACTCGTGATTATGTTAATCAAGTTCTAACGTCAATCGCAGAAAAATATGCTTTATCTGAACAGCGTGCAAAAATTGATTCTGCTATGCTCGGTTTTTTAGTAGTATCGGAACAAGATGCTTTTCAGCAAAGAGCTTTAGAAAGGCTGGAGCATTTAGATAATCTTTTATGGTTTAGAAATAATCCGCGTGCAGCCAATAGAATCTTCGAACAGTTAACAGGTCCAGTTTATTTATGCTCAGAAAATTCAGCGCGTCGTGATCAGATGCTTAATCTGTTGCTGAATCTTTTTAATAGTTTGGAATTTACTTATGCTTTACGATGCAAAGTTATCCCGATATTTGCAGATTTGCTTAAGCAGGATAATTTGGAAATCAAATGTAAAACTGTTTACTTACTGCGTACCGTCATGGAACCTTCTGTGATGAGAGAAGATATCCTGCTTTTAGTTGAACAATTAGGTCTAGCAAAGCAAAAATGTACAGATTTTCGCGCAGAAGAATCTGCTGCAGATTGTTCTGTTTTGTTGACAAGTCCTGAGTTAAAGATTCAAAAAGAAACGCTGATTATTTTAAACCATTTAGCAAGTTATTCTGGAGAATATTGCCGTTCTATTGCAGATAGCGGTGCTGTGGTGAAATTATTGAATCAGTTAGCTGTTTTAGGTAACGTTAATGAAGCGTGGAGAGTTTATCACGATATTTTCAATGAAACGTTTTTACTCATGACTCATTTAACGAATAAAAACTGTTGTGATCCTGTTTGTTGGAGCCTGTTATTAGAAAGTGTATTAAATTACATAAACAAATATCGTGATGAAAATAGTACATTCATTCTTTTAGGATATTTAGAAAAAATCATCAAACAAGTCAGCACAAGAGATTTTGAAAAAATTCAAGAGACTTTAAAGGGTATTATTAGAAATTTCGGCAGAACTTCCCAGGTGAGAAAATTTGCTGGTAAACTTTTAAAAAGTCTTGGTCAAGGCGCATTAGAGCATCAACTGAAAGCATTATACATGTGTCATCAGCGATGTATTTTAGCTTTGGGAAATGGTGGTGAGGATTTTCACAGTGCCGCTTCGAGAGAAACTGTTATTAAGATAGCATCTGACATGAGATTATCACCTGAAGCAGTTACCCAAGTTTTTTTAGAAACGGGCGATGATGATGTGCGTGCTGAGGCAATGTTGTTATTGCATTTGATGGGGAGAAAACTTAGTAATGCAAAGACGTGGGTAAAACAATTATTAAAGACTCATTTACCTATGATCACTAGCGATCGTTTTGAATTATTTTATTTAGATAGTGAAACTTTACCTGAACAAGAAAGATTCCATTCGCTCAGAATATTTGCCAATATTTTGCCGTATATCTCGCACGTCGATCCAGTTTTAAGCGATAAATCAGTATCTGTGATAACGGGCAATCTTTTTCGCCTGCTTTGGCGGTTAACATGGGCTTTAAGTTTTAATTTTCCGGATGATCGTTTTACGAATATTATTTTTATTTTAATGTATCTTAAAGAAAGAAAAATTAATCAGGCGTTGTTAACTTATGTAGGTAATTGTATTGATGAAATGAATAGTATAAACGCTTCAAGAAGACTTGGACGTTTTAGGCAGAAACGTGCTTTTATTCATGTTCTCTTTTTTGCACGAGCAACCATGCCTTTGCTGATGTCTGTTTTAGCATCAGAAAAATATTCTGAAAAAGATAAAGTCTGGGGGTTGTGTTTTTTAACAGAATTATTTGATGTTGATCAGTTATCCATGAAGGTTCGGTCAAAAGAAATAAATTTTTTATTAAATTGTATTATAGAAAACAACGGTGTTTTAATTTTAAGCAGTTTTCTTGTGCAACAGCATCGAGATTCAGCAGTTTATTTGGCTGTTTTAAGTATTTTGAGTAAACTCACTTTTTATTCTAAGGAAGGAAGTAGGCGGTTGCTGTTTGAAGCAAATATTTTATCCAAATTAAAAACTTTATGGGATTTTGAAGATTTTGAAGCTGAACAAATTCGTGATGAAATTTTAGATATTTTACTTAATATGGCGTCTTTTCACAGCGAGGCAATAGTTAATAATGGATTCGTTGAGTTGTTATTAAAATCTTTTAACCAGCGCAGCTACTTAATGAGTTATACAGTGATTGAGCGGACATTAGAAGTGTTAGCCCATAGAACACGTGATCATCCTGCATGGAAAGTTTATATTCCGCTGATCATTGATTTATTTAAACGTCCTGTTACGACAGCTTTAGTGCCGAAACTCCTGATTCCGCTAGCTGATGATTGGGGTGAAAAAATTCTTGAAGAATTGACGAGGAAAAAAGTTACTCGGAATTTGTTGTGGCTTTTGGACGCTTCAGATTCTCATATACAGACACAAGTACAAATGGCTGTCAATGGGCTAATGCGTCATATGCAATTAAAACCTGCACTACAGCGAATTTATTTGCCGGCGATCATGCTGCCGCTTTGTCAGGTCTATAACGCTGTCCAATCGGATAGCGTGTATTACACGTGTTTACGTGACTTTTTCTTTATACTAGAAAATGCCGCCGCTTTTAATTTAAGCGATAGAAAATGTGTTTTTGAGATGATTTGCCTCTTAAATAATACGCTGAAGCTTTATAAGAGTCATGTGGCTATCGTAGATCATGCGCTGATTATTTTAAATAAACTGTTGGAGCATTACATTGTTTCAGGCGCGTTGGCTGATCAGTTAGCGATGTCTCTGAAACACCTATCACGTTTTTGTGTTGTAGACAGAGGAGATCAAGCATTAAGTGAACGGTGCGTCAGTGTTTTGAAGAAACTGCATCGCTTTAGCGGCATATCGCCTTTTGCCAGTGTAGAGGATATTGGCGCTTATTCAAAAAATGCGCCGGGTCTTGTACAGGCGCTTAAATCATCCAGCATAGAAGAAAAACAAAACGCAGCACAACTTCTTTTAAACCTTATTGCACGAGGTAATAGATATGGTGCAAATAAAGTGATTGATGATGAACAATGTGATGCTGTGCTGACAGCAGGCATTCTGCCGGTTTTAATCACATTATTTGAAAGCAGCAGTATTTTTGTTGACGAAAATTTTTCATTTCAGATAGCAGAAATTTTAACTTTTCTCATGATGAATGCACCTGAAAGGTGTGCAGTAATTGTTAATTCAGGCATTATCATGAAATTTTTACAGCAGTTAGTTAAATTAACGGGAGAAGATGTATTAGATTCTTATCGTTTTTATCATACAGCTTTAAGTAGTATAAAAAAATTGCTTGATCAGTTAGAAAAAAATAAACATGGGGAAGCAAGTGTTTATCAGAGTATGCTGCTGAATAATATGCTGTGTTATATAAAATTATACTGCGGTAAAAAAACTTCTTTTGATGAGAAAGAACCATCCCATGATTTGATGTTTACGCTTTTATATTTTTTAGAAGATAGGATTAAAAAAGATCAGGGAGAAGATTTAACAAGGAAAATCAATTTAGTATTAAGACAGGTGATTGAAACATTTTCAGGCAATGATAGCGTAGTGCGGTTGGCAAGCAAAATAGTAAATCCAGAAATCTGTAAAAGTGCATCTGTGTTAATCAGCTTGCCGGCTGCTTTTTACCCAAGGGATAGAGTGATTTCTGATGAGCCGCCCGAACCGGATGAAACAGGCGGTGTTTCGGAATGGAAACCTTCCAGATAATGTCAGCCTGTTTTTATTTTACTTTCATTAACACCACCGAGTTTACTCGGTGGTTAAAAAACAAAATGCTCAAGCGTTCGCCTAAAGGCATGGATGTTTCCCCATCCCATCTAACGGCATAGAATAAAAAACCCCATCAAATGATGGGGTTTTCTAGTTTAAGATATTTTAAAATTGCTTAAAAACTTTTTAAGATTTTTAATATCTATCGTCGCGTTCGCTGCGTTCGCCGCGGAAGTTATTGCGATGACGGAAACCACCGCTGCCGCCAGGTCCTCTGCGTCCGCCGCCGTTGCCGCTGCTGCGTTCACCTTCTGGTCTTGCGATGTTAACTTTCAGGCCTCTTCCCTGGAAATCTTTGCCATCTAAAGCTTCTTGCGCTGCTTTAGCCGCTTCGTCAGAAGCCATTTCCACAAAGCCAAAGCCTTTGGAACGGTTTGAAAATTTATCAACGATGACTTTAGCAGATACTACTTCACCATGAGGGGCAAAAAGTGCAGCTAGTTCTTCATCGCGAATGGAATAAGGCAAATTGCCTACGTACAGTTTTTTCATTTTTGGTTCTCCAAATGATATACAGACTGTGATCTGTTTATAATAAAAAATAGGATCAATCTCGCTTGTCGAAAAACCAAAAACAAAAAGCGCTCTGGTCTTTAGTCAAAAAAATCGAAATAGGTCCTTAGACTCTGTTCAACACTGAAGGTTGTTCAGACTCTAAGTCGGCATGATAGCAGAAATTTTGTGTTTTGCACTCTTTTTTGTTTTTAAAGATGAAAATGATAGAGAGTAAGCATTTAAGTCTTGCCATTTAAAAACAACTTTGGAAAATAACCATGAAGAAAGAAATTTACCTTGTAAATCGCAAGCGTGAATTATTGCCTTGTTTAGAATTGTTAGAAAAAGCAGGAATTATTCATAGAGTTTATTATTCATCGGGACAAGGTATCCCCTTAGACGCTGAAGTGAATCATCGTTATTTTAAAATTATTTTTGTTGATGTAGCATTAGCGCAAACTGTTTTGCAATTAGAATTAAAAGACTGGATTTTGCAGGGAAAACATACCTTAAATAATAAAGGCAATATAATGGAAAGTTTTATTGGGCAAGAATTATTAGCTTATCATGACCCGCATCAGCAGCACCAATTATATTATTGGATGCGTTCGGCAAAAAATAGTCATGCAGAAATAGATTATTTGATTCAACAAAACTAACATGTTATTCCAATAGAGGTTAAAAGCAGTCGTGGAGGGGCGTTGAAAAGTTTAAACATGTTTTTAAATACACATGTTAATACGCCTTACGGCATTCGTTTTTCAACGCATCATTATTCTGTGCATGAGAAAGTGCATTCTTATCCATTATATGCTGTTGCCAAAATTAATCCGGTCTTGCCAATCCGCGAGTACCATGATCCATTAAATCAATAAATAATTTAAGTTCTGGCTGCTTTTTTGAACGCTCTTTGAGAATATCGTAAGCTTCTTTCAGTTTTAATCCTTCACAGTAAAGCAGGTGATAGGTTTCTTTGATGTGCTTAATTTGTTCACTCGTAAATTTATGACGTTTTAATCCGACAGCATTTAATCCGCAAGGTCCGCCCGGATTACCTTTGATCATCATGTAGGGCGGAATATCCTGAACGATTTTACAAGCGCGTCCTAAAAAAGCATAAGAACCGATGTGACAAAATTGATGTATGCCGGCAAATGCGCCGAGAATAACGTAATCATTCACATGGACATGTCCTGCAATAGAAGCATTATTTGCAAAAATAATATGATTGCCGACAACGCAGTCATGTGCTACATGACAATACGCCATCATAAAATTATGACTGCCGATACGTGTGGTACCATCGCCGTCCATTGATCCGCGATTGAGTGTGCAGAATTCTCGGATAACATTATGATCGCCGATTTCTAAAAAAACTTTTTGATCTTTGTAACCCAGGTGTTGTGGATCATCACCAATAGATGCAAAAGAATAAATGTGGTTGTGTTTGCCGATTTTTGTATCGCGTTTGACACTGACGTGCGCTTCAATCACCGTGTCATCACCGATTTCAACGTGAGGACCAATGATTGACCAAGCGCCGACAGAAACGTTTTTGCCTAATTTGGCAGAAGGATCGATAATTGCTCTTTGATCAATCATGGGTTTATCCTTTTATGGTCATGATTTCCGCACTGCAAGCTAATTCACCATCCAGTGTTGCTTTGCAGTCAAATTTCCAAAGATCTTTTTTTTGTTTTAAGATTTTTACTTCTAATACTAATTGATCACCCGGACGGACTGTTTTTTTGAAACGTGCATTATCAATGCCGGCAAGAAAATATAAATCATCTTTAGTCGGCATCACGCCTTTAGTTTGGAACGTTAAAATACCAGCAGCTTGTGCTAAAGCTTCTAACATTAAAACGCCCGGCATGACAGGAAAATTCGGAAAATGTCCGTTAAAAAATTCTTCATTCACTGTTAAATTTTTTATTGCCTTTAATGATTCACCCGGTTTTACTTCGATGATTTTATCAATCATGATAAAAGGATAACGGTGAGGCAAATATTTTTTGATCTCATCAATAGTCAAAGTCGTCATTTTCTTTCCCCTTATTCAACTATTAAACATAAAAAAATTTTTATTTACAATTCAAGTTCGTCTGAATGGCTATTTTTTTCTAAATTTTTCACGCGCTGAATTAAATCTTCTAATTTTTTAATGCGCGCACATTGTTTAGTCCACGTTAAATGTGGTGCAGCAGGAAATCCGGCAGAATAGATACCGGGTTCTGTAATTGATTTTGAAACGCCTGTCATCGCTGTGATAATCACGCCGTCGCACAAAGTAATATGTCCATTGATACCTACGCCGCCAGCTAAAATACAGTGTTTTCCGATGGTCACGCTGCCGGCAATTCCGACACAGCCTGCAATAGCAGTGTGCGCGCCAATGTGAACATTGTGTGCAATCTGTACCTGATTATCAATTTTAACGCCATCTTCAATGACAGTATCTTCTAATGCGCCGCGGTCAATCGTTGTGCTTGCGCCGATTTCAACTTTATTGCCGATGATAACGCGTCCTTGCTGCGGAATTTTTACCCAATGATGATAATCATCTTTTGCCATACCAAATCCATCTGAACCAATCACGGCATTACTTTGAATAATGCAATCGCTGCCAATAACGATGTGGTGATAAATTGAAACGTTCGCATAAATTAAATTATTTTCACCCATGATTGTTTCATCGCCGATAGTCGTGTTAGGTCCAATCACACTGTTTTTCCCGATAGAAACGCGATCGCCGATAACGCAATGCGCACCGATAGAAACATTTTCAGCAAGAGTACAATCTTTGCCGAACACAACCGTTGGATGAATGCCGTGTGCAGGTTTTGGTGTTTCATCAAACAATTGTGCGGCTTTTGCAAAACCTAGATAAGGATCTTTCATGACTAAGACATTGGTTGGACATTTTACAGCAAATTCTTCTTTTAAAATAACGGCAGAAGCTTGTGTTGCTGTTAAATATGGCTCGTAATTTTTATGGGTTAAAAAAGTGATGTCGCCGGATTTTGCTTTTTCTAAAGAAGCGATGCGGTGAATTTTGCAATTGCCATCGCCGATGAGTTTGGCATTTAAATGTTTTGCAATGTCATTGAGTGAATAGGTTTGAGACATATGTTTCTTATGTCATTAGTGTTTTATTTGTAACCATCAAATAAACTCGGTGGTTTTGGGTATGAATTTTCCCATCATTTAATAACCGCCGCTTTAAAGCGGCGGGTTACGTCATTTCTTTAGTTAACCTTTAGTCAGAATTTAAAACCTACGACTTCAGGCGGGGAAGACTTCATTTGAGTTGTTTTAAAACGTCGGCAGTTATATCCAGTTTGCTGTCAGCATAAATCACATTATTGTCTGGTAATACAACAGAAATATTGTCTTTTTTGGCAACAGCAGAAACAGCTGTATTTAAATCTCCCATGAAATCATGCATGGCTGTGTTTTGTGCAGCAAATAAATCCTGTTGAAATTGTGTTTGTGCCTGACGCAAGTCATCACTTTCTTTTTGGATTTTATCTTGCAATTTTGTTGCATCAGCAGGTTTCATGACGGATTTATTTTTTTGATATTTGTCGATATCTGCTTGCAGAGTTTTACCTTGTGCCACTAATTTATCTTTGCGGCTAGCAAATTTGCTTTTTAAATCATTATTAATTTTTTGCACTTGCGGTGCTGATTGAAATATTTGCTGCATATTAACAATGCCGATCGTGCCAGTAGTAACAGTTGCAGCAAAAGCAGAAGTAGCAATCATTGCGCCAAGTGCAATCAGTAGGGTTGCAATACGTTTCATTTATTTTCTCCTTGAGTTTATATACCCTTCGTCTTTTGCTTTTCGGCTTGATCATATCCGAGAAGTCAAAACACTTGAGGTCTTTGTTCCATCTTACGAAAATTCATTCGCGATGGGTAAGTTGTGTCTTCTAAATACTAGCACCAAATGAGAATTGAAATATTTCTTTTTCGTCACCGGCTTTAGTATGTAACGGTTCAGCCAGACTGAATTCTATCACAGGTCCAATCGGAGTAAACCAAGAAACTTTCAAACCTGCTGAATACCGTAAGTCGCCTAATTCTACTCGATTTTGATAAACATTTCCTGCATTAAACGTTAAAGCAGTGCGGAGAGTGTCGCTGATGTAGTTTGGAAAGATAAAATCCATGCCTGCCAGTGTGAGAATATTGCCGCCTAAGCCATTACCGTATTGATCTTTAGGACCTAAGGTGTTGGATTCAAAGCCGGGCAGGGTATCAATACCGCCGGCAAAGTAGTTATCAAAAAACGGCAGTTCACCATTCATTTTGGCATATCCATTACCATAGCCTAATGTGCTGTGCAAATTTAAAACCCAATCTTGTTTAAAGATCGGTTTAAAATAGGAAACAGCATAGTTTAATTTATAATAGGGTAATGTTGTTTTTAAAGCAGGCAATCCTGTTTCAACACTGGCTTGTTGCTGCAGACCTTCGGTTGGGAAAATAGCACGATTATAGCTATTGTAAGTCCAGCTTGGTGTGAAAGTAAATTGGTTATAAATACTGCCGTGTTCATTAATGAAATTTAAAATAGAAGGATCAGTATCTGCGGTTGTACTAACATCCATGTAATCATAACCGAAGCGTAGACCGAAATTATTAAAATCTGAAATAGGAATACCATAGTTTAAATAACCGCCGAAACCGTTCACTGCATAAGAAGTAATGTTAACATTGCCCGGTGTGGTACGCTGATAATATAAACCAAAACCGCGGCTTACGCCGTTAATCGTGTAAAATGGATTGTTGTAATTGAAATAATAATTTTGTTGGTATTGGCTGCGCTGAAATCCAATAGCAACGTATTTGCCTGAGCCTAAGAAATCTGGTTCAGAAATGCTGGCACCGTATAAAAAGCCTTCGGTATCAGAATACCCACCTTGCAAACTGGCTTGTCCAGCATTGACTTCAGTGACCTTCATATTAAGGTCTACTTGATTGGATTTGCCTGGCACGGGTACAGGTGTCGCTTTAATATCGCGTAAATAAGGTAAATTGGCAAGCAGGCGTTTAGATTCATTTATCTTTGAAGAAGAATACAAACTACCTTCTAACTGACGTAACTGTGAGCGTAGCACATAATCCTGTGTTTTTGTATTGCCTTGAAAATGGATATAACGTACGTAAACACGGCGTCCGGGTATCACTGTCCATGTTAAAAAAACGGTGTGGTTTTTTGCGTTCAGTGATGGTGTCGTTTCTACTTTTGAAAAAGCATAACCATAATCAGATAAAAGATCTTCCATAGATTGATTAATATTCAGTACGGTTTGACGTGAAAAAGCATCACCAGCTTTTAATGTGATCAGTTTTTCAAAATCAGCTTTTTTATTTAAAGGGTTTGTCGCTAAGCGAGTACCGGAAATATGAAATACAGGACCTTCATCAATCGTGATTGTAATATCAATGCCTGAATGGTCAGCAGAGGCAGTGACATTTTTCGATAAAATTTTAAACTGTAGATAACCATGATCTAAATAAAAATTGCCTAATGTTTGGCAGTCGCTATCCAATCTGTCTTGGGAAAAACGGTCATTCTTGGTAAAGAATGAAAATAAATTAGTCGGTGTCATACTGAAATTACTGACTAAAGCTCGCTGGCTGAAAGCATGGTTGCCGATGATGGTAATGTGTTTGACTTTTGAAATGGGTCCTTCGATCACTTGAATATTAATGGAAACTTGGTTGTTGCTTTCGTTTTGTACTTTAGTATTCACTTGTACTTTGCCATAGCCCATTTGCTCGTATTGTTGTTTTAAGCCTTCTTGAATTGATTTTAATTGCGCAGGATTATAAAAACTGCCTTCTTGGATATCTAAGTCTTTTAGCACAGATTTTAGCTGCTTATCAGTAATAGCGCTGTTGCCGGCAAAACGGATTAAGCTGATAGTAGGACGTTCCTGCACAGTAATAATCAGTGTGTTGCCTGCGCGCGAAAGTTCGATATCGTTGAAAAATTTAGTTTGATAGAGCGCTTCAGTAATTTGAACGCCTTTAGATTCAGTAAAAGCCTGCCCTGAATGAAGCGGTACATAATTTAAAATAGTGGCAGGCGCAAGATGCTGAGCGCCTTTGACTTCGATTTTTTTCACTATGAAAGTATCAGCAGCTAATACATGGACAGAAAAACCTAGCAGAATAAAAAAGCTGGCAATGAAACAAAAATATTTTTTAAGACAAGTCATCATGGTTAAAAATGTTGTGAGCGTTAATAAAAAATGAGATTATACACAAGACTTACTGAATATCCAGATTTTAATACAGGTGTAGGGACAAGGTCGTGACCTGTCCGCATGTTTTTATAGAGGACGTCATGCTGATTCCAATCATTCTTTCCGGCGGATCCGGTGTGCGGTTGTGGCCATTGTCACGTCCCGATTATCCCAAACAATTTATTTCTTTTGAAACAGGGGATTCTTTTTTTCAGCTTGCTGTCAAACGAACGCAAGGTTTACCTGATACTTTGCCGCCAGTGATGGTTTGTAATCAAAAGCATGGCAGTATCATTGAACAGCAAATGAAAGCGATCGGCGTTAAGCAATATGAGATGCTGCTCGAACCTTGTCCACGCAACACAGCACCGGCAATTGCAGCATCTGCTTTTCATGCACAATGCAGAGGAGAAGATCCGTTACTGCTTGTATTGCCTTCTGATCAATTAATTCAAGATGTGCCTGCTTTCCAAAAAGCAGTAAGGCAAGGATGTGAAGCAGCAGAAAAAGGATTTGTTGTCATTTTCGGCATTACGCCGACTTATCCGGCAACAGGCTATGGTTATATTTTAGCAAAAGAAAATTTATCTGATGCTCCAGCGTTTTCTATTGATCAGTTTGTGGAAAAGCCTACTTTAGAAAAAGCTAAGAAATATCTAACTTCGAAAAATTACTATTGGAATGCCGGCATCTTTTTATTTAAAGCTTCTTTGTATTTGGCAGAATTAAAAAAATACGCGCCGGATATTTTTAAAACGGTACAGAAAGCCTATCAGCAGGGAAGCGCTTCTCAAAATATTTTTCATTTAGATGAAAAAATTTTTCAATTATGCCGCGCAGAATCTATTGATTATGCCGTTGCAGAGAAAACAAAACAAATTGAAATGATTCCGCTTAATGCAGAATGGAGTGATGTTGGCTCATGGGAAGCGATGGCAGATATTGTAAAAAAGGATGCCCATCAAAATACTTGCGTTGGCGATGTCATGACAGAACAAGTTAAAAATTGTTATATTCATGCTGGCAGCAGAAAAGTAGTTTGTATCGGCATAGAAAATTTAGTTATCGTCGAAACAAAAAATGCTGTATTAGTGATGAATAAAAAATCTTCCCAGTTAATTAAAAAACTTATTTCGACATAAAGAGGTTTAAGATGAAAGCAGTGATTTTAGCAGGTGGATTAGGTTCTCGTTTAAGCGAAGAAACAACTATTATGCCAAAACCAATGGTGGAGATTGGAGGGAAACCTATTTTATGGCATATCATGAAAATTTATTCTGCTTACGGCATTCATGATTTTATTGTTTGTTTAGGTTACAAAGGTTATATCATTAAAGAATATTTTTCGAATTATTTTTTGCATATGTCAGATGTAACCTTTGATATGCAGGATAATACAATGCATGTTCATCATAAAAAAGCAGAACCTTGGAAAGTGACTTTGGTAGATACGGGCGAAAACAGTATGACAGGCGGGCGTATTAAACGAATTGGAAAATATTTGTCTGATGAAGATTTTTGTATGACTTATGGAGATGGCGTGGCAGATATTAACTTAAAAGCATTGCTTGAGTTACATCGAAAAGAGAAACGTCTTGCGACTGTCACTGCAGTGCAGCCGCCCGGTCGTTTTGGCGCAATTGAATATGATCGAAATCATGTGCTGGCTTTTCAGGAAAAACCGAAAGGGGATGGTGCATGGATTAACGGCGGATTTTTTGTATTATCACCCAAAGTTTTAGATTACATTACGGGAGATCAAACATTATGGGAACGTGAACCGATGCAAAATTTGGCAGCAGACCAACAAATGTCTGTTTATTTTCACCGAGGTTTTTGGCAGCCGATGGATACCTTAAGAGAAAAAGAGTTGCTGGAACAACTTTGGTATGCTAAAAAAGCGACTTGGAAAATTTGGGATTAAACAGGTTTTAAGAAAAATAATTTAAAAGGTTTTAAAATGAATCAACGAAATTTTATTCGTGTGCCTTATGGCTGCACGGTTCATGGTGAAGAAGAAATTGCCGCAGTAGAACATGTATTACGCACTTCGACTCAAATGGGTCCGCATGTTCGTGAAATGGAAGAAAAAGTTTCTAAATTACTGGATAAAAAATTTGGTGTGATGGTTAATTCAGGCTCAAGCGCAAATTATTTAGCGATTGAAATTTTAAAGCTGCCTGAAGGCGCTGAAGTGATTACGCCTGTACTAACTTTTTCTACCACAGTTGCTCCGCTGATTAAAAATAAATTAGTGCCGTCTTTTGTGGATGTTGCGCCAGGAACTTATGTGATTGATGCAGAACAAGTGGAAGCAATGATCACGCCGAAAACAAAATTAATGATGGTTCCGAATTTGCTCGGTAATTTACCGGATTGGCAGAAATTAAGAGAAATTGCAGATAAACATGGTTTAATTGTGATTGAAGATTCTTGTGATACGTTAGGCGCTAAAATTAATGATAAACCGGCAGGAAGATTTACTGATATCAGTACCACTAGTTTTTATGGTTCACATGTTATTAATTGCGCAGGCAATGGCGGTATGCTGTGTGTTAACAGTGAAGAACAAATGCAAAAATTAAAACTGCTCCGAAGCTGGGGAAGAAGTTCTTCTTTGTTTGTTGAATCAGAAGCAGTTGAAAATCGTTTTAATATTAAGGTAGATGGCATTGAATATGATGCTAAATTTATTTTTGAAGCGATCGGTTACAATTTAGAACCTTCAGAAATAGGCGCTGCTTTTGGATTAGTTCAATTAAGTAAGTTACAAAATAATATTGCCTTGCGTCAGAAATGGTTTAAAAAACATTTGGAATTTTTTAAATCTTATGAAGATTGGTTTATTTTGCCTAAACAATTACCACATTCTTATACGGGCTGGTTAGCTTTTGCGATGACGATTAAAGATTCCGCACCGTTTAAACGAAAAGATATGCAGATCTTTTTAGAAAAACGAAACATTCAAACACGCACGATTTTTACCGGTAATATTTTGCGTCAGCCCGGTTTTAAAAATATTCCTTGCAAACGTGTTGTACAATATCCAGCAACCGATGCAGTGATGAAAGGCGGTATTTTATTGGGTTGCCATCATGGGTTGACAGATGAAATGGTTAGTCACATTCACGAATCATTTTTAGAATTTGTGAAAACACTTTAGGAAATAAATGATGGAATTTGATTGTTTTCGTCACAAAAAAGTTTTGATCACCGGGCATACTGGTTTTAAAGGCTCGTGGCTTGCAAAATGGCTAGAGATGTTAGGTGCTGAAACTTATGGCATTTCACTTGAGTCTGATACTCAGCCGAATCATTATGATCTTTTGAATCTCTCTATTCATTCAACTATTTTAGATATTCGAGACTTTAAAAAATTAAAATCGGTGCTTAATGAAATTAATCCAGACATCATTTTTCATTTGGCGGCGCAGCCTTTAGTGCGACAGTCTTATCAAGATCCTTTAGGTACTTTTGCGACGAATGTGATGGGAACGGCAAATATTTTAAATAGCAGCCGTGAGCTTAAAAATTTAAAAGCGGTAATCGTCATCACCACTGATAAATGTTATGAAAATAAAGAGATTGATTGTGCTTATCAGGAAACAGATCCGCTGGGCGGTTATGATCCTTACAGCGCTTCTAAAGGCTGTGCTGAATTAGTTGTTTCTTCTTTTCGTAATTCTTTTTTTAATCTAGAAAATTATGGTAAAACACATCAAGTGCTGATTGCCAGCGCACGAGCAGGTAATGTGGTTGGTGGCGGTGATTGGGCGAAAGACCGTTTAATTCCGGATATTGTCCGAGCAGTTGTTAAAGGTGAGACAGTCAATATTCGCAATCCTAAAGCTACACGTCCTTGGCAGCATGTTTTAGACTGTCTCAGCGGATATCTTTGTTTAGCTGAAAAATTATTTTTAGGCGAGAAATCTTTTGCTTCCGCCTGGAATTTTGCCCCGCAGAACGATGGGATTGCTGTGCTGGAAATTGTTAAATTAATGCAGGATGAATGGCCAAAAATAAATTATCAAATTGAAAAAAATCATTTACATCCGCATGAAGCGCATTTATTAAAATTAGATTCTACGAAAGCAAATACCCGTTTAAAATGGCAGACAGTTTTGTCGCTGCCTGAAACAATCAAAATTACGGCTGATTGGTACCGTGATTTTTATGAGAAACAAAAAATTAATACATTTGAAGATATTCAATCATACGTTGAAAAGGCAAGAAAACAATTATTAACTTGGTGTAAGTAAATAATGAATTCAGCGAAAAAACATGTACTCAATGCCGTCTAAAAAAAATCCTTTAAAAGATGATCTGGAGCATGTACTGCATTATACGCAATCGATATGGGAAGAGTTGCGTGATCATTCTTTGTTTATCACGGGTGGTACTGGGTTTTTCGGTACATGGTTTTTAGAAACTTTTTTAGCCGCTAATGAAAAATTCAAATTAAATTCAGATGTTTTAGTATTAACAAGAAATAAACAAGCCTTTGAAAAAAAAGCCTCACACCTTGCCCATCATCCTTTTGTTCATTTTCATACAGGGGATGTTAGAAATTTTAAATTCCCCAATCAAAAATTTTCACATGTTATTCATGCGGCGACAGAAGCCAGCGCAAAACTCAATGATGAGAATCCTCATTTAATGGAAGAAACAATCATTGAAGGCACAAAACATGTTTTAGAATTTATCAGTTTATGCGGTGTGGAAAAGATGCTGTTTACAAGTTCAGGTGCTGTTTATGGTCAGCAGCCTCCAGAACTTTCGCATATAGATGAAGAGTATTTAAATAGAGAAAAAATTATTCAGTCACATTCGGTTTATGGTGATGCTAAACTACAAGCAGAAAAATTGTGTCAAGCATTTATTCTTAATCATTCTTGTGAAATTAAAATTGCGCGCTGTTTCGCTTTTGTAGGACCTTATTTGCCGCTAAATAAACATTTTGCTATCGGTAATTTTATTTTAGATGGATTGCAGGAAAGAAATATTCATATTAAAGGTGATGGAACTCCTCTTCGTTCTTATTTATATGCAGCAGATTTAATGATTTGGCTTTGGCATATTTTAATGCGCGGTCAAAATGGACGAGAGTACAATGTCGGTTCTGAAGAAGCAATCAATATTGCAGAATTAGCGGAAAAAGTGGCGCATCAATTTGAACCCGCATCTAAGGTTTTTATTGCTAAAAAAACTATTTCCGGCATGTTGCCTCCCCGTTACGTTCCTTCGACAAAAAGAGCACAACAAGAGCTTGGATTAAAACAGCGAATTGATTTATCATTAGCCATTCAGAAAACCAAACAATGGTATCAAGATAGAATTCAGGAGTAATTAATAGAATGACTATTCGGCTCAGTGATTATATTGCTAATTATTTAAGTCAACATGGCATTCGACATGTTTTTATGATGGTTGGCGGTGGCGCTATGCATTTAAATGATGCATTGGGTAAGCATAAATCGTTAGAAACCATTTTTTGCCATCATGAACAAGCTTGTGCTATTGCAGCAGAAAGTTATGCGCGGCTTACTAATCAATTGCCTTTGGTGAATGTTACTACAGGGCCGGGTGGTTTAAATGCTTTGACAGGTGTTTTTGGTGCTTGGACAGATTCTATTCCTATGTTAGTCATTTCAGGACAAGTAAAATATGAAACAACAGTGAGAAGCAGTCAGCTTCCTTTAAGACAATTAGGTGATCAGGAATATGATATTGTTCGTTCTGTCTCGCCGATGACAAAATATGCAGTGATGGTGATGGACCCCAAAACCATTCGATTTCATTTAGAAAAAGCGTTTTATTTAGCAACCCATGGACGCCCTGGACCTGTGTGGCTTGACATTCCTTTAAATGTTCAAAGTGCAATGATTGAGGAAAAAAAATTAACCGCTTTTGATCCTGAAAAAGATTCAGAGATAAAAAAAATTCCTGCAGTGAAAGAAGAAACTATTCAAACTATTTTGGAGCATCTTCAAACAGCAAACAGTCCTGTTATTTTAGCAGGAACAGGTATTCGCCTTTCTGGTGCTTATCAGGAATTTCGTCAATTAGTGGATTTTTTAAAAATTCCTGTAGCCACTGCTTGGAATGCTCATGATATTTTGCCGGATGATTCCTCTTATTATTGCGGACGACCTGGAACGATTGGAGACCGCGCGGGAAATTTTACTGTTCAAAATGCTGATGTATTATTAATTCTAGGGTGTCGGCTAAATATTCGTCAAATAAGTTATAATTGGGAAAATTTTGCTAAAAAAGCTTATAAGATTATGGTTGATATTGATGAGCTGGAATTAAAAAAACTGACTTTAAAGATTGATTTGCCTGTTCATGCCCATTTAAAAGATTTTCTTATAAAAATGTTAAAAGCCACCAAAAAAAATCCAATCTCTTCGCATCAAGTTTGGCTGAATTGGTGTTTAGAACGAAGAAACTGTTATCCAGTTGTATTGGATTCTTATTGGCGCCGAGAAAAATTAGTGAACCCCTATTGTTTTATGCAGATGCTGAGTCGGCAATTGCCAGAAAATCAAATTATTGTGACGGGTGATGGCAGTGCGTGCGTTATTTCTTTTCAAGCGATGAAAATTAAAGAAGGGCAGCGGCTTTATACAAATTCAGGCTGTGCGGCTATGGGTTATGATTTGCCGGCAGCAATCGGTGCTTGTGTTGCATCTAACCGAGAAAAAATTATTTGTTTGGCAGGTGATGGCAGTTTGCAGCTTAATATACAGGAATTGGCGCAAGTAGCTTACCATCAATTGCCTATAAAATTATTTGTACTCAATAATGATGGGTATCACTCTATTCGACAAACACAGCAAAATTTTTTTGGTGAACCATTGGTGGGTTGTGATAAAGAAAGTGGAGTTGGTTTTCCTGATCTTGAAAAAATAGCTGATGCTTATAATTTACGGTATGTACGCTGTGATCAACATGCAGATATGAAAGGGCGTATCGCTGAAGCATTACAAGGAGATGATCCAGTTTTATGCGAAGTTATTTTGACTTCGGAACAAAATTTTGAACCAAAATTATCTTCGCGACGGTTGCCCGATGGTAAAATGGTGTCAAGTTCTTTAGAAGACATGTCGCCGTTTTTATCACTAGAAGAAATGCGAGAAAATACTTTTATTAAAGAAAAATAAAGGAATAGCATGATGAGAACAATATTTTTAACAGGAGGATCTCGCGGCATCGGTCATGCGATTGAAGTATTAACCAATTATCATGTCCCCCATGGATTGGCAGTGGTAGTAGGGATAATTATAGTGAATGAATTGAGTGCGCGGCATCATTTTTTGTCTCAATTAATGAAAGAGAAATTAAATCAAAGATGTTTTGAATTATTATCTCCTCAGTTCATTAAATTAATCAAAAATATCTGTATTGATAAATTAGCAGATTTGCTTAAAAAAGATAAAAAAACAGAAAGTGACCTCATTAATTTTGTTATTCTTAAATCACTGGGTAACATGATCATTTTAAAATTGCCTTTAAATAAGAAGCTGATAGATGAAATTCAAAGTATCATTCAAGAGGTTTTTTAATGACGTAAACAATTTTTATGTCATTCAATGGAATGAGGAGATGCCTTTGTTTTTAAGAGCGGGAGATTTCACATAACATAAAAAGGAAATATACGATGGGAATTAATGAAAATAACAAAATTTTTGATGGTCTGTTTATTCTTGAAATGACAAATAATCATTTGGGGAAATTAGATAGAGGTGTTCGTATTGTAGAAGAACATGCCCGCATAGTGCGGTTTAATAATGTCAAAGCCGCTATTAAATTACAGTTCCGAGATGTTAATAATTTTGTTCATAAAGATTTTTTGCATCGGACTGATATTCGCTATATAAACAGAACATTATCTACGAAAATGTCGAATCAGGATTATAAGGTTTTAGTAAAAGTAATCAAGGAAAATGATTGTATTCCTCTGTCTACTCCATGGGATGAGCGTTCTGTCGATTTTTGTGTTGAATTAGATCTGCCCATTATAAAAATAGCAAGCTCCAGTATTAATGATTGGTTATTAATTGAGAAAATAGCAACTACCAAAAAACCAGTTATTATTTCTACTGGAGGATCGTCTATTAAAGATATAGATGATGTCGTGAAGTTTTTTCATAATCGCAATATACCCTTAGCCATAAACCATTGTGTTGCTATTTATCCATCTGCCGACAGCGAGTTAGAACTGAACCAAATTGATTTTTTAAGAGAGAGATATCCAAATAATATGATTGGATTTTCTACTCATGAGCATACTGATTGGTATTCTTCTATCATGATTGCCTATGCAAAAGGGGCTCGCACATTTGAGCGTCATATTGATATTAACTCAGATGGAGCCACGATTTCTTCTTATAGTTCTTTGCCTGAGCAAATAGATGATTGGTTTAAGGCTTATAAAAAAGCAATTGAAATGTGTGGTAGTGCAGGAACACAGAAAAGAGTTGTGCCTCAAAAAGAGATAAAACATCTAGACACTTTTATCAGAGGTATTTATGCAAAGCGAGATTTACCCAAAGGATATACATTTAATAGTGCATCACTCAATACAGATATTTATGCAGCAATTCCATTAGAGCAAGGACAAATTTCTTGTCGAGAATTAATGTTTGGCGAAAAGCTTTTGCGGGATATTAAAACTGATCAGCCTATTATGATTGATATGATTGAGAGTCCTTACGCTAGAAATGAATCTTTAAAAAAGTCTATTTATAAACGAGGACTCCCGATTGACAAAAAAGAGTAGTTTAAAAAATCTTATGTGTCACGTTTGGGGAGTGTTGAATCAATACAGACAGTTTATATTATTTATATTAGTGGGTATTTTAAACACAGTATTTGGCTATGCTGTGTTTGCTATACTGATATTTGCCGGTTTGCATTATACTTTGGCTGTGTTATTGTCGACCTGTTTAGGCGTTTTATTTAATTTTAAAACCATTGGGAAAATTGTTTTTAAAAATTCTGATATTCGTTTAATTTTTAAATTTATTGGCGTTTATGTTATCCAGTACTTCTGTAATATTGGCTTGATAAAAATTTTTTTATTATTTTTAAATATTTATTTAGCAGGAGCTTTTTCAACATTATTTTGCGCGATTATTTCTTATACATTAAATAAATATTTTGTATTTAATCGTCTCTGTTTTAGTCAAAAAACGCGAATTGACTGAAGATAAAGCTTGACAGAATAAAAGGAAAACTTATGTCTCATTTTATTAGTGTGATGACAGCTTGTTATAATGAGGAAGATAATATTCAAGCAGTCTATGAACAGGTAAAAAAAGTTTTTGAGCAATTACCGCAATATCAGTATGAACATGTCTTTATTGATAATGCGTCTGAAGATCGAACGGTTGATATTTTAAAATCAATCGCAGCAAAAGATAAAAATGTTAAAATAATTGTAAACGCTAGAAATTTTGGGCATATCCGTTCTCCTTTTTATGCGCTGTTGCAATGTAAGGGCGATGCGGTTATTTCGATTGTGGCTGATTTGCAAGATCCGCCGGAATTGATTAAAACATTTTTACAACAATGGGAGGCTGGGCATAAAATTGTTGTAGGCGTAAAAACTTCGAGTAAAGAATCTAAATTAATGTTTATATTTCGACAGTGCTATTATAAATTTATTGGTAAGATTTCTGAAACTCGATTGATCCATCATTTTACGGGCTTTGGGCTTTATGATAAATCTGTTATTGAAATTCTCAGAACTATTGATGATCCTTATCCTTATTTTCGAGGACTAATTGCGGAAATTGGTTTTGATATTGTAGAAGTTCCCTATGTGCAGCCTAAACGGCAGGGTGGAGAATCCAAAAATAATTTTTATACATTATATGATATGGCGATGACAGGTATTACGAGCCATTCTCGGCTACCTATTCGAATAGCAACGATTATGGGATTTTTTCTTTCAGCGATAAGTTTTTTAGTAGCTATTGTATTTTTTATAGCCAAGCTTATTTTTTGGAATTATTTTACTGTAGGTATTGCACCTATTTTAATTGCTTTATTTTTCTTTTCTTCTGTTCAGCTTTTTTTTATAGGATTATTAGGCGAGTATGTGAGTTGTATTCATACGCAAGTGAGAAAGCGACCATTGGTTATTGAAAAAGAGCGCGTTAATTTTACTAAAAACTAAAGAGCCTGTTAGTAAGAAAACAGTTTGAGGAATAATATGTTGAACTTTATTAAAAATAACAGATTAAATAATATTGCGGATAATAAAAATGTTTTTTTCTTAATTCATTTTTTTATTTACATGATCGGATTGGTTGCACTGATTATTCTATTTTCGCATGTTATTTTTACTTCTTCTTCACCTTATCCTTTAATCAATAATTGGGATATTCCATTTTATTTTCCTGATAAGATGCGAGAGATTGTCGTTTATATTCTTTCTATTGCCGCCATATTTTTATATTTTTTAACTGTTTCTGTTTTATATAGGAATAATATTCGACCGTATTTTTTTGACGAATTTGAATATAAGGGATTTATAACTCTTATTTTTTTATTAGTTGCTTTTTTATTTAATGTCGCATTATTGTGTGCGGAAAAACATTATGGCATTGTTCTTATGCTGGGCGGAATAATATGGTGTTTTTCTATTTGTTTGCCTTTTTGGAATGACTTAATTTTGGCTCTTTCTGGTGGGGAAGGCATTTTGTTTGTCGAAGATGAAGCTGTTAATGTTAAATGCGTACGAACAACGAAGAAAATTTTTTATATTATACTGTTTGTTGTTTTTGTTCAGTTTGTTTGGATTTTCTATCCCCTGGTTTTTGGTCCTCTAAGAATTATGAATGAATATTGGGATATACCAGAGCAAACTGTTTTAAATGGACATGTTGTAGATAATACAAAATTCATTAATGAATATCATTTAATTGGTCTGCATGATAAATATGATATTAGAGATCCAAATCAAACAAATAAAGCAAATTGTTTAGATCTGCCCGACACATCAACGGTGAGAGACTTCATTGAACAGCATAATAGTCAAGTTAATGCGATGGTTGGAACAGTTGGCTTTGCATTTAAGCCGCATCCTGTTTCTCTATATTACTATCATCATGGTTTTTGTTTAGCTGGTTTTATTAGTAATCAGGATTTGGCAGAAATCAATTTTTTATTAAATGAGTTGATTCCATTAAAGAATTACCGTAATTTTTCTAGTAATAAAATAAGTATTGATTTTATTTATTCAGCACAGATAAGAACCCTAAAAAAATTAATATTAAAATCAAATAATTTTAAGCAGTATTCTTTGCCTTATTTTGGAATAGAGAAACTGTTTTTGAAACAGAATCTTTATGAAATTCATTGGCAGGTTTTAAATCGTTTCTTTATACACCATCAAAATTTTGTGCTGGGACCTGTTAATGCAATGAATCTGGGTCAAAATCCTCATCAAATATTTATGCAGTATGGGTATTTGAATACGAAACTCTTGACTAAATTTCTTCATGTTATTGGTGGTGTTAATTATCAGCGTTATATTAAAACCACTTTTTCTGTTTATTATATTTATTATAGTTTATTCTTAGCGTTCTTATTTCTCATTTTTAAAGACATTCGTTATGTTTTGCCTGCTTTCTTGCTGACAGTAGCCGCTTTAAATTTTTCAACCTTTGAATTTTTGTATATTGCGCCCGGTATTAATCCTTTGCGCCATTTTTTTGATCTGCCCATTATGTTATTTTTCTTTTTCTATCTAAAAAAGAAACATGAGATTTTTTTATGGATTGCCTTATTGTTTAGTTATATTGAAATTTTAACAAACGATCTTTTTGGTTGTTTTATTTTGTTTTCTTTGTTGTTGGTTTTGTTCATCAGAACTATTTTTGAAAAACAAAGTGTCATTAAAAATTTAATTTTTTCTGCTGTGGTATTAATGATAGGCATGATTATTTTTCATTTAGCCAGTGTGGGGACTAATGTAATGACCAAGTATTATTTAGAAGGAGTACTAGGTTTTTCCTATAAAACTTGGTTTATGGTCGCCTGTTTGTTGTTGATAGGGGTTTCTTATATTATTTCTTTTTGTGGAATTTTAAAGAAAGATAATTTTTCTTATTTTGTCTTGTTATTAATATTTTATTCTCAAGGGTTATTTTTTTATTTTGTTTGGGGGTCTGATCTTAATCATTTATATGTTTTCTCTCCAATTTTTGCGATTACATTTGTTGCTATTTTGAAGGCGTTAGATAACCAGATACCCTTGAATACGATTTTCCGAAATTTTTTATTAATTATTTTGACGGGTTTGTCTTTCCTTGTTTGGATACCTTCAGTTGCTCTTGATTTTCATTCTAGGTCTGTATTCAATGAGGTATTTAAAACACACAAAATATACCAGTGGAATTTGCCGACAGCTAAATTTATTTCTACCATGAATCCAGATTATTTTAAAGATTCTATTCAGTTGATTCAAAGATATTCATCTGGCAATAAAATTTATATTATTTCAAAATACGATAACTTTATTCCATTTTTAGCTGAAAAATATAGCGCCATGCCTTATTTTGATTTGCAGTGGTTTTTAATTAGTCCGAAAGAAGTTGCCAAGAGTATTGATGCTGTTGAAAAAAATAAACCCAAATATATTTTTGTAGACTCTGATATTAATCGAAGTTATGCACCTGACATGATTAATGCTTATGCAGGGCAGTTGGGATACTTGAGTGATGAATCTGTTATGCGGGTAATGCGTTTAAATGAATTAAAAAAAGTTTTCGATGCAGTGAAAAACGATTACCATCCAGTGCAATCAGCTCTTTTGCTAACAGTGTATGAACGCAATACGACAGAGGATGGTCATTAATTATTTTGTGCATATACTCATTCTACCTCAAGATGCGAAGTGAGCAAATCACCACTGAAGATAAAATCATATCGAAGAGGATTGAGGATTGTGGAGTGAGGATTAAGGGATAGCATCGCTTCGCGATTTTGTTTTTTAAAAAAGAAAATCTCATGTAGGGAGACATGTTGCCAACTTCGCATCTTGAAGTGAAATGGATATAGTCAAGAGGAATATGGAATGAAAATATTGATTACAGGCTCAACAGGGATGGTGGGCAGAAATCTTGTGGAAACGTTGAAAAATAATACAGGGCATAGATTACTAACCCCGACGCATAAAGATTTGGACTTGATAAATCAAGAAGCAACGCAGACCTATTTTAAAGCTCATAAGCCAGATATAATTTTTCATTGTGCTTCTAAAGTAGGTGGTATTCAAGCTAATTTGGATGAGCCTGTTGATTTTCTTTTAACAAATATGATGATTAGCATGAATGTTATTCATGCTGCTTTAGAAGCTGGTGTTGAGAGATTTTTAAATCTTGGTAGTTCTTGTATGTATCCGCGTGATCGTGAAATCTTACGGGAAGAAGATATTTTAACAGGTAAATTAGAGCCGACTAATGAAGGCTATGCAATTGCTAAAAATGCAGCTGCCTGTTTATGTCGTTATATTTCCAATGAATATGGTTTAGCATATCGTACTGTTATCCCTCCTAATCTATATGGACCTTATGATCATTTTGATTTGGTTAACTCGCATTTACTTCCTGCTGTTATTTTAAAATTGCATTTAGCTAAGTTAAAAGGTGAAAAAATAGTGAAGATATGGGGTGATGGTCAAGCAAGACGAGAATTTTTATATATTGCTGACCTTATTGACTTCCTTGTCGTAATGCTTAATCGAATTGAAGAGTTGCCGAATATGATTAATGTTGGAGTAGGTGAGGATTATACTATTGATGAATATTATGAAATGACAGCAAAAGTCATTGGTTATCAGGGAGCTTTTGAACATGATTTTTCTAAACCTGTTGGTATGCGTAAAAAGTTGATGGATATTTCTCATGTTAAAAAGTTTGGTTGGCAGGCAAAGATCCCTTTGGATGAGGGTTTAAAGAATACCTACCATTATTTTTTGAAAATTATTGATTAGGAAATAAAGAATGCTGCTTGTCTTATGTGGTCGTTTGACGCAAATGCTTATTGCTTTTTTAGCGATAAAATTGGCCACGACTTTTTTATCACCAGCGGCTTATGGTCAAGTAAGTTTGCTTTTAAGTTTAATTTTAGGATTTGGCTTTTTCTTAGTAAATCCAGTTGGTTTATTCATTAATCGGCGTATCTGTTCTTGGTATGCTGCTGATAAAATTTCTGAGTATTTTTTAATTTATGCAGTCTATTTATTAGTAATTTGTGTAATTGCTATTATGATGATAATCATTTTGCAAAATTCAATTGGATTGGTTAATGGTATTGCTGTTGGTTGGATCATTTTGATTGTTTGTTTTTCATTGTTTTTTAATACGGCCAATCAAACGTTTATTCCTTTTTTAAATTTATTTCGTTTTTTATGGTCGTTTGTTTGGCTAACATTAGCTACAGTTATATCTTCTCTTGTTTTTTCAGCTGTCTTTGTTTGTTATATTGCTCCTCGTGCTGAGTATTGGCAATTTGGGCAAGTTTTGGGGCAGGCTGTTTTTGCTATAATAGGAGCCATTGTATTTTTTAAATTATTGCATATTCGCCTTAAATCTTTCAAATTAGTTAAGCCATCACGTTCTATGGTAAATACACTAGTTGCTTTTTCACTGCCATTATTAATCTTTGCAACTTTAAATTGGACTCAGCAGCAAGTTTATCGATTTTTTGTAAGTAAAATGTTAGGGTTGGAAGCATTGGGTTTGTTTGTTGCGGGTTATAGTGTCAGCGCTCAAATTTTGGCGGCATTTGAAAATATTTTGATAACTTGTTTTACGCCATTTTTTTATCGAAGAATAGCTTCTGGACGACACGAAGATTATATAATAGCCTGGCGTCATTATGCGCGTATTGTATTTCCTGTATTATTTTTAACGGTTGGTTTTTTAATTATTTTTGCTGAACCCATTACTCGTATTTTAACAGGCAGTCAATTTCATGTTGCTTATCGTTATGTATTATATGGCGCTTTAGCAGATGCATGTCGCGTAACTGTTAATACCTACGCTTATTTAGCTCAAGCGCAAATGCGTACCGCTCGATTGATCTTTCCTGGTATTATTGGTTGTTTGGTTGTTTTTATTTTAATTGTTTTGTTAGTAGCGTCTTTAAAATTAATTGGTGTAGGTTTGGCATTAGTTTGTGCTGGAGTTGCTGCTGTTTTAACAGCGCATTGCGTTTTACGCCGACAAATTAAGATTCAATTGCCATGGAAAGCTTTATTAGCAGCTCTATTTTTTATTGGTGTTTTATGGATTTTATTTTATAGTATGCAGTATTGGTATAAATTGCCAGTATCAATAATAAGCAATATCGTGATGATGGGTATATTTGGGATTATTTATTTAGTATTTCTTTATTGCCTTATTAAAAAGCCGCTAAAATATCAGTATGAAAAATCAACTTAAACATCTTATTTTGTTAGATCCTTCTTCTTATCATTTTTATGGAGATGAGTTGTTTAATGCAGAAAGTCATTTTAATCGGGATAATTGTTTAGCAGGTGGCATTAGGCTGCGCGATAAACTGGTTTCACAAGGGGCTGCTATTCATACAGCAGATTATTTTTTTTCTCAAAATGCAGATCTATTTCAAGAAACCGATATTGAATATAGCTCGTTTGGCTGTTTGCAGGATTTTCAAAAACTTTCTGCTTTACCTAATTTCCATTTAAATTATTTTTTTATTTTAGAGCCTCCCGTTGTGTATCCTTTAGTTTATAAAAAATTACCTGAATTGACGCAATATTTTAAAAGAGTTTATGTTTATAATACGCATGGTGATGGATATTCACTTCGTCATGTTTGCAAAGAAAAACTACATCAATTATATTTTGTACAGCCTTATCATCAGGTTTTATTGCCTAATTGGGAACGTAAAGATCGACATCATAAAATCGTCATGATTAATGGCAATCGTCGACCTAGTTTTAGATATCATGGCGATAGAGAACTTTATAGCCAGCGCATTCAAGCGATGATTGCGCTTTCTCGTTTTAATGCGATTGATTTGTATGGGTTTGGATGGGACAACAAATGGTCACGTGATTCATGTTGGTTAACTTATTGGCTGAATGTCCATCGACTTTTAAAATTTTATAAAGGGCATTGCCATTCGAAATATTCTATACTAAGTCAATATCAATTTTGTTTGTGTTTCGAAAATATGAGAATGGATGGTTATATTACGGAAAAAATTTTTGATTGTTTATATGCAGGCACTATTCCTTTGTATTTAGGTGCACCTAATATTTCTCAATATGTGCCTGTAGAAGCTTATGTTGATTGCAGGCAATTTGATTCTTGGGAAGACCTATGGCATTTTATTGATCAATTATCACTTGTTCAAATTAATAAAATGCGTGAAGCAGGTAAGACTTTTATTGAAGGCAAACAATTTGATCCGTTTTATAATTTTTTAGAGACAATATTTATGTCATCAATTATTAGGTAGAGGATATATTATGTTTCGAAAAAGAAAAGCATTGATTACTGGAGTGACAGGTCAAGATGGGGCTTATTTAGCAGAATTTTTATTAAATAAAGGATATGAAGTACATGGTATAAAAAGACGGACTTCTTTGATCAATACAAATCGCATTGATCATTTATTTGAAGAGATACATCAGAAAAATAGACGTTTTTTTTTGTATCATGGCGACATGACTGATTCCTCTAGTTTATTGCATATCATGCAAAAAGTTCAGCCCGATGAAGTTTATAATTTGGCGGCTCAAAGTCATGTGATGGTTTCATTTGAAGAGCCGGAATACACGGCAAATTCTGACGCATTAGGGGCATTGCGTTTGTTAGAAGCAATCCGCATTTTAAATTTAAGTAAAAAGACACGCTTTTACCAAGCTTCTACTTCTGAATTATTTGGTAAAGTTCAGGAAACGCCTCAAAAAGAAACCACCCCCTTTTATCCGCGCTCTCCTTATGGCGTTGCTAAATTATATGCTTATTGGATTACCGTTAATTATCGTGAAGCTTATGACATGTATGCTTGTAATGGAATTTTATTTAATCATGAGTCACCTCTTCGTGGTGAAACATTTGTTACACGAAAGATTACACGCGCTTTAGCTAAAATTAAATTAGGTCTGCAGGACTGTTTGTATTTGGGTAATTTGAATGCTCGTCGTGATTGGGGGCATGCAAAAGATTATGTGGAAATGCAATGGTTGATGTTACAACAAGAGACACCGGAAGATTATGTAATAGGAACAGGGGAGCAGCATAGTGTTAAAGAATTTGTAGAGGAAGCAGCAAAATGTTTGTCGATTGAGATAGTTTGGGAAGGGGAAGACAGGAATGAAAAAGGGGTTGATAAAAAAACAGGTAAAGTGATTGTGGCGGTTGATTCGAATTATTTTCGACCAGCAGAAGTAGAAACTTTATTATGCGATCCAACAAAAGCAAAAGAAAAATTAGGGTGGGTACCAAGAACATCATTTAAATTGTTAGTGCGAGAAATGGTTGAGGCAGATTTTCAAGCAGCGCAACATTAAAACAGAGTATTTGATATGGATAAACCTTTAGTGACAATCGGCATTCCAGCTTATAATGCTGAGAAAACCATTGGTAAAACTTTGCGATCGCTTCTGAATCAAACATATTCTAATATTCAAATTCATGTTGCTGATAATTGTTCTACTGATAAAACATTGCAAGTTGTTACTGATCTCATAAAGATAGATGATAGAATTTTTTTGCATACTTTAGAAGAGCGGATTGAGTCACACAGTAATTTAGAACGTGCTTTATTGATGTGTGCTGGTCAATATCATGCTGTTTACCATGCTGATGATGTCTATGAGCCAGAGATGATTGAGACGGCTGTTTCAATTTTAGAAAAGGATGATCATGTGGGAGGCGTTACAACCCGAGCTATTTTTATTGATGAAAATGATGTGATGATTGGTCAATCTAAAACTTTTCGACAATTGGGTTTGCCTGCTTCTGTCAATTATATTACGTTTAAAATGATACCTCTTTTGCGATTGGTCATGCATTATAGCAATTTTTTAATTTGTCCTACTTTAATGTTTAGGAAAGAATTGCTGCCTATTATTGGAGAATGGCCTCGTGGTGAAAATTATGGCACTAGCGGTGATTTGGAAGTATGGCTGCGTATTGCACAAAATGCTGGTCTGGCATTTGTGTCTAGACCGCTTATACGCTATCGTAAAAGCACCAAACAAGGTAGTTATATAGTGCATTCACAGCGAACAAGACCAGCTGATTTCTTTAATGTGGTAGATCATTATGTTAATGATCCAAAAGTTAGTATTTTATTAACAAGCAAAGATTTACAGCATTATCAATCTTTGAAAGACTATGATTCTCTTAAATGTATTGCCCGTGCCATGGTTCAGAATGAAAAAGATTTAGCTAAGAAAATATTATCACGATTATCATTTAGAGAAATGTTTTTTAGGGTTTTTGCCACCAACCTTGGATTCAAATATTTTATATTTTACCTTGTGCTTAAAATTTTTATAATTATGCCAAATATTTTTTCAGACAAGATAAATACTTTTTTGACTAATTTGTTAAAATATCGTTAATCATAATGGTTCAGGATAAAAAAATAATTTTATTTTTAGAAGATTCTTCTAAATCTTTTTTTGGAGGAGGGCAAGCAGTATCTTTGCAGGTAATAGAAGCGCTCTCTGAAACTTTTTCTGTACAGTTGTTTGATTGCAATGGTAGTTCTGAATTTGTTAAATTAGCTAAACCGCATATAAATGGTTTTTATCAGCTAATTAGTTTAAAAGGATTGTTTGAAGTAGTTTTATTGCCTGTTTTTTTATGGATTAATTTTTTCCGCTTGTCAAAATTTATTAAGAAATCAGGATTAAAAAAAGAAATAATATTTTTATATGCTGCTACCCGAAAAGTTTTAATTCTGGTCTGGTTAATTCATAAGATGTTTGGATTAGGATTTATTTATCATGCACATCGGATTGAAAATAAAAAATCGTTCCTTGAGCAGATTACTTTTTTTACGATGAAATCTGCAAAAAAAATCATCTGTGTTTCAAATGCTGTCAGAGAAAGTATTGCATTGCCTCAATGTGAAGTCCTATATAACTCAATTGAGGTCTCTTATGCCAAACCTAAAGTTTTACAAGCAAAGGTGAATGTCGCTGTTTTCTCTAGTTTGTTTCCATTAAAAGGAATTCAATACTTTGTTCAAAGTTTTTCTTTTTTAAAAAATGCAGAAAGAGTACATTATTTTATTTATGGCGAGGGTCCTTTAAGAAATAAATTTAAACCAGATAAAACTCTTCCCATCCATTGGATGGGATTTTCTCATTGTGTTAATGAATTGCTGAAAACTAAAATTGATTTAGTTGTAATACCCTCTGTCCATGCGGAATCTTTTTCAATGATTTTGCTTGAGGCTTTAAGTCAGGGCGTGCCTGTGATTGCAACTCATTTAGGCGGACCAAAAGAACTTATTGAGCATCAGAAAGTAGGCGTTTTGATTGAACCGAAATCACCCCAAAAAATAGCAGAAAGGATCGATTATTTTATTGACCATCCGGATATTTATGCTGAATTTTCAAAAAATGCTTTGGCGTTCTCTAAACAATTTGATGTAAATCAATATCGCAAGAAAATTTTAGCATTGTTGGATTTATAAATAATGAAAATTAGTTTTGTCTTTAACAAACAAACTTGAAAATGCATTTTGTTTCTGATCATTGTGGCAGAAATATTTTTTAAAGCAGACATAAATAGGGTGGTTAAATAAATTGGCGACATGCATAATAAAAGTATCATGACAATACACTGCGTAAATAGAATCAAGCGATAGCAAGGAAAATAAATCCTGAATAGAAGTTTTTCCGCGTAAATCTAAATCAATAATGCTGGTATAATCTCTGGTATCTTTTTGTTTATCTTTTTCACTGCCAAGATGAATAACAAAATTATTTTTTTTAATTATCTTTAAATGATCTAATAATATTTTCGTACGTTTTTTGGAAACTCTAAATTTACCCGAATCCACATAATTGTTTAAAAAAATTAAATTTTTATTTTTTAAATAATCAAATTCAGGCTTTAAAGAGATTTCAAAATTTAAATAATCTTTTGCGTAAATAGTTTGGTCGATAGAGGATAAAGAATAATACTCGCAAAAAGTTTTTAAAATGTAATTCGAAATGGGTGAATCAATAGCAGGCGACATGGTGTCATATAAAAAATAATCTATCCTGCCGAAAATTTTTTGAATGATCGGGTACAATTCCACACGCGAAACGATGAGCCGTTTTATTTTTTTTGCTGGGTCAAAAATAGGAAAGGCAGTAAAAGCAAACTGCATCATTTGAGTTGGTGCAATAGAGATTTTTATATTCACTTTAGATAATTTTTTTATCAGCGGAATAAAATACAGATGATCGCCTAAATGCATCAAAGAGGGATCATCAAAATAAAAACAAATTTCATCGTAGTTTTGAAGAGATGATTTTGTGTTGGAAATAACAGCAGAACTGACATGCGGCAGAAATTTTTTTCGTCCGAGGTTGATTAATTTTTCTAGTATATAATTCATTTTTATTTTTTGATGGTGTGCGGATAAGTCACGACCTGTCCCTACAAATTATTTTTTATTGATAAATGCATCCAGTACCGCATTCACGTATTTATAGCCGTCTGTCGAACCAAAACTTTTAGTCAATTCGATGGCTTCATTTAAAATGACTTTTGGCGGCACTTCTTTCTGAAATATACCCTTCGTCTTTTGGCTTTCAGCTTTGTTGGCATCGTCTCTCGCAACAGTCATGTATTTTTTATACACTCCTGTTGCTCGTTTCTCGCCGCCTCGCTTCGATCCCAAAATACTCGGGTCTATTTGTGCTGATTCGCGAAAATTCATTTGCGATTGGTATAATAACTCGTAAAAAGATAAACGTAAAACTGCTAATTCTACGGGATTTAATTCTTCAAAAGGACGATCGATATATTGCGCAATCGTTTTGTCGATAAGTTGAATATGATCCAAAATGCCGCGCACTAAATCGGTGAAATAATCGATATCGGTTTTTAAATGTGTTTCGTTTGCGGTTAAAAATTGTTCGATGAGATCGAGCCAGGGTGTTTTAGAAAAGGACCATTGGTAGATGGCTTGCATGGCGTATCGTCTGGCTCGATACCTACTGGACTTATGCGAAAAGCGATCTGCTTTGTTAAAAACTCGCTTAAAATTGTCATTTACTTCTCTGTAAACTCCAATTTTTCGCTCGTTTTTGCCTCGCATCTCATCTTTTGGCATAAGTCCAGTTTTAACAGGAGAATAGTGTGTTTTTATTTCTGCCTTCTGTTTTCTGCCTTCTGCCTGTTCTGTCTTTTGGTGCATATCTTTGTTGCAAGCGCTGCTCGAATCCTCATTTATGTTTTTATAAACTCCGGTTCTCGCATCGCTTGCGTCTCGATCTGCATCCAAAATACTCGTTTTCTTCGGGCTGGACTTATGCGAAAAGCGATCTGCTTTGTTGTCAGACAGATCACGATCTGTCCCTACCATTTTTTTCCCCATTTTATCTTTTCCTTTTCTCTTTTCCTGTTTTATTTTTTCTGATGGGCAAACACATAGGTTTGCCTCTACAATCATTCGGACAGATCACGACCTGTCTCTACGATTTTCTTTTCCCCTTCCTAAACATAATAAATTGCGTTTCTATGGCTTTGAAGCAGTTCTGCCTTCTGTCTTTACGCATACACTGGAAAGCGTTTGGTTAATTTTAACACTTTATTTTTCACGTCTTGAATTATTTTTTCATCGTGAATATTTTCTAATATATCGCTAATCCAATTCGCGATTTCAATAAATTCTTTTTCTTTAAACCCGCGTGTGGTGCAAGCCGGTGTGCCGATGCGAAGTCCGCTGGTAATGAACGGTGATCGCGGTTCATTAGGTACGGTGTTTTTATTAACCGTGATGTTAGCTAATCCTAAAGCGTTTTCTGCTTCTTTGCCGGTAATATTTTTGTTAATTAAATTAACCAAAAATAAATGACTGTCAGTGCCGCCGGAAACTAAATTAAATCCGCGATCCATCATAGTTTGCGCCATCACTTTTGCATTTTTTAAAATTTGCATTTGATAAGTTTTAAATTCAGGCTGCAAGGCTTCTTGAAAAGCAACCGCTTTTGCCGCAATAATATGCATTAAAGGCCCGCCTTGCAAACCAGGGAAAACAGCAGAATTAATTTTCTTGGCAATCTCTTCATCGTTGCATAAAATTAATCCGCTTCGAGGACCGCGCAAAGTTTTATGCGTAGTGGAAGTGACGATGTGTGCATGTTCAACAGGATTAGGATATAAGCCTGCCGCAATCATGCCGGCAACATGCGCCATATCTACCATTAAAAATGCATGAATGCTGTCAGCAATTTCGCGAAAGCGTTTCCAATCGCCGATGCGTGAATACGCAGAAAAACCCGCCATAATCACTTTAGGTTTGTGTTCTTTTGCCAGTTGTTCGACTTGATCGTAATCAATTAAACCTGTTTCGGGATTAACACCGTAAAGAATAGCGCGATAAAATTTTCCGGAAAAATTGACTTGAGCGCCATGTGTTAAATGTCCGCCGTCAGATAATTTCATGCCTAATAAAGTATCGCCCGGATTCATGAGCGACATATAAGCGGCAGCATTTGCTTGTGAACCTGAATGCGCTTGAACATTAGCAAAGCGTGCGTTAAACAATTTTTTAACGCGTTCAATCGCCAGCGTTTCAGCAATATCAACAAATTGACAGCCGCCATAATAACGTTTGCCGGGATAACCTTCAGCGTACTTATTGGTCAGTACAGAACCTTGCATCGCCATGACGCGTTTGCTGACATAATTTTCAGAAGCGATCAATTCTAAATGAGTTTCTTGACGCGCAGTTTCTTTTTGGAGCATGTCATATATTTCGGGATCGAAATCTTGAATAAACTGATTTGAGGCATACATAATTTTCTCCGATTCTAACGCTTCCTGAAATTATTTTTTTAGCAGAACCAAATATCCTTCCACGGAAAGCTTTTGTTGCTTGCGTAAAATAATATTATCGCATTTTACCAGTGAGAAGTGGTAGCGTTCCATTAACTCTTCCAGATATTTTTTATTGTGCGCATAGCGTATAGTTGGCTGGAGAGTATACGGATAGCTGGAGGTTTTTTCAACAGTGAAAATGAAAAGACCATGGGGCGCAAGCGCTGCATAAGCCTTTTCAAAAATAACAGATAAGTTGCCGACATAAGTGAATACGTCAGCGGCAACGATAAGATTAAAATTGGAATATTTTTCCATGACAGTATGAATATCTTCACAGACGAGTTCATCATAAGTATTTTTTTCTTTGGCTGTTTCAAGCATTTTTTCAGCGAGATCAACGCCGATCAAATGTTTTGCATAGGGCTTGAGCAATTGTCCGCATAAACCTGTTCCGCAACCTAAATCTAAAATGTTTAATTTTTTAGTTTGATTCAGATCAGTTTCTTTTTGCAGTGTGTTCAAAATTTCTTGTGGGATTTTATATGCTAAACATTCATTTAAATGTTTGTCATAATAAGGCGCGTATTGATTAAATAAACGTTTCAAGTATTCTTTAGGTGCAGCAGCAGGTTTTTCTTTGCCAGAAGAAAGCGCAGCGACAATGTGCTGAATTTCCTGATCATCAGGTCTTAGTGTTAAAGCTTTTTCATAACAGGTGAGTGCCTGCTGCACTTGATTCATTTTTAAATAAATCGCGCCAAGGTTAATATAATTTTCAGCAGCATTTGGATTAGCATGAATGGCTTGGTTAAAATAATCAATGGCTTCTTTGTGGCGTTCTTGATCCATCAAAATCACACCGACATTATAATAACTTTGCGCATCCGGCTCGATTTCTAATTGTCTTAAATAATATTGCAATGCTTCTTTTCTTTGGTTCAGATATAAATGAGCGGTGGCAATAAAGTAATTAACATTTAAATATTTTTCATTTAAGTTTAACACTTCCTGAAAAGCAGTAATGGCTTTTTCAAATTTCTGTAATTTAAAAAACGCCTGACCCAAACCAAAATGAATATTGATGTAATCTTGTCTGATATGGAGTGAACGTTGAAAATAATCTACTGCTTTTGGGTAATCTTCTTTCCCTAAATAAATATGTCCTAATTGTCCTAACGCGCGTGCATGTTTTGGCATGATGCGCAATGTTTCTTGTAGTTCTTCAATCGCCTGATCCATTTTATTTTGCCGTGCGAGCAGTGTTGCGTAATTGTAATGTGTATCAGGAAAATTTTCGTTCAGACGGATAGCGATCTGATAATACTTTTCTGCGATTTCAAATTCATTCCATACCATATGAATATTCGCCAGATTGTTGCAGGCAGAAACAAAATTAGGCGCTAATTCGTAAGCAGCTTCATAAGCTTTTTTAGCAGGTTCTAATTTGTTTTGACGAAAATATAAATTGCCGAGTGTGTTATAAAGTGCAGGGTTGCTGGAATCTTTTTCGATGGCTTGTTCAATGATTTTAGTTGCCTTGTCAAAATGGTCACTTTGTGCGTGCGCCACTGCCATGCCGTGCATTACATCAATATTACCGGGATCATCGTTTAAGATTTTTTGATACGTTTCGATAGCCTGATCAAGATCGCCTCGCCGATGTTGAGTTTGAGCGAGTTCGAGAAGTCCTTGCGGTGGTATGTTTTTTGACGTCATGAAGCAATCCTGCATTTTGTACAGCTTGACCTAGTTGGTAAACAACCATAGCATAGCCGATATTATTATTATACCGCATGATGGCGTTAAAATTATGGAAGACAAACCAATATTCTGTACTCCCTGAGCTAGATAAAGCGATTAATGAAACTTCTCTTTTGGGCGAGATTTTATCTGCTGGATAAATGCCGTACTGTTCATAATAAGCGAGTGAATGTTGCGGTGTTGGATCGGTCGAGACAAGTTTTTTAAGCGCATCAGCATTCTTATTTTTTGGATTGGGTTTTAGGATGGCGCGAGTTGCTGTCGGATGAAATGCCCACCAGTTTCCTTTTTCGTTTAAATAATTTGCAATGCTTAAAATCGCATCATCAATGTGATTTTCTAAATCTGCATGCTGATATTGACGAGCATGCACTGCGTAATCACGATAACTGGACGGCATAAATTGCGGCACGCCTAAAGCGCCGGCATAAGAACTGCGTAATATCAACGGGGAAAGATGCTGTTCTTTCGTTAGCAAAAAATATTGTTCCAGTTCATTTTTAAAAAATTCAGAACGGGGCGGATAATAAAAAGCTAATGTATCTAATGCATCGATGGCACGATAAGGCAAGGGCGTTTTTCCATAATCTGTTTCTACGCCTAAAATACCGATGATAATATAAGCCGGCACGCCATAAGTTTTTTCTGCCAGTGCAAGTGTTGCTGCATGTGCTTGCCAAAAAACAACGCCGTCTTTAATACGCGCTTCATTAACAAAATGACTTCGGTAAACATCCCAATTGGATTTTTCATAAGGGGCTGAAACTTGTTCGAGAATTTTTTTTTCGCAATGGGCTTGTGATAACCAGTTTTCAATTTGTTTTTTTTCAAAATGATATTTGGTTTTCATTTCATCCATGAAATTTTTTTTTGTTTGTTCTGTAGAAAGTAATACTTGTGCAGAAGCTGTTTGCACAAAAATAAAGCTGGCTAATAAAACCAGTAATAATTTTGAATGTAGGAAAAATGTTTTCATGATCAGTGTTTATAGAAGTTTCGATGCGTGTAAATAGACATTAACATACCAAAGCTCATCATTAAAGTAATAATCGATGTGCCGCCATAACTGATTAAAGGCAAGGGCGTGCCGACGACAGGTAAAATACCGATCACCATGCCGATATTAATAAAAAATGAAATGAAAAAGATCAGCGCAATGCTGCCGGCAAATAAACGTGAAAAAGTATCAGCAGCTTGTGTGCTGATGTAAAGTGCGCGGGCAAAAATAATGCTGAATAATAGGAGTAAAAACGCACATCCGATCAAGCCTAATTCTTCCCCGTTCACAGCAAAAATAAAATCAGTTGCGTGTTCCGGCAAAAACTGTAGATGAGATTGCGTACCCATCAGCCAGCCTTTACCAAATAAACCGCCGGAACCAATAGCAATTTTAGACTGGATAATATGATAGCCTGCACCTAACGGATCTCGTTCTGGATTAAAAAAAGTCAGCATGCGTGCTTTTTGATAAGCTTTCATCAAATGCCATAAGATCGGCATGCTTAAAATACCTGCTCCAAATAAACCAGCAATAATGCGCCAATTTAAACCGGCTAAAAATAAAACAGAAAAACCTGATAATGCGATAATAATAGCGGTGCCTAAATCTGGCTGGAGCAATGTTAATACAACGGGAATAAAAATTAAGAGACAGGTAACAGCAATGGTTTTTGCATCGGGCGGTAGGGCTTGATCATGCAAATAACGTGCTAAAATAAGCGGCGTGATAATTTTCATAATCTCGGATGGTTGAAATTCAAATAAGCCCATGTTAATCCATCGCTGTGCGCCTTTAGTCATATGTCCAATTAGCAAAACGCCCAAAAGAAGCACGATTATAAAAATAAAAAGATAGGGCGCCCACTGATAATATTTTCTTGGAGAAATTTGCGCGAAAATAAATAAAATAATAAAACCTAAAAAAAATCGAATGCTTTGACTGACCACCATGTGTATATTTCTGTTACTGGCGCTGTATAAAATAAACAAACCTGTCACAATCAAAGTGATCAGACTTAACAGCAAAACAGAATCCAAATGCAAATGCTGCCATCTTACAGCAGAAATTTTTTTTCGCAGTCTTGCTTCGTACGAATAAGGATTGTAATCAGGTTCGTTCATGGAATGGCAACGTTTAAATTTTATTAAGCATTATAAAACGCAGTAAAGAAATATGCTATTAAAAAGCAGGGGAAAGATAAAACGGAAAAGATAAAAGGGGAAAGTTTTTGGAAGAGGAAAGTTTTTGCAAGGACAAATCGGAATTTAGTAAAGAAAATCCCTGATGAATTTTTTCTCTTCTCTTTTCTCTTTTCCCTTGTCTTAAATTGTCATGGTATTTTAGATGCCTATTTGATTTAATGTAAAACTCTGGTTGCTAGTCCGCTGCAGCAAATACGCATCCATCACTTTTCGCGCAACAATCGGCGCCATATCTGAATGTTCTGTAATCACCGCCAATGCAATTTTAGGACGATCTATCGGCGCAAAGCAAATAAAAAGCATATTATTTCGCAGTTTTTTGGGAATATTTAAATCGCTTTCATCTTCGCTGCGGTATTGACTGTACACTTGCGCTGTACCTGTTTTACCAGCAACCGTATAAGGTGTGTTGCGCCCAAAACGCCAGCCTGTTCCGTCAGGACTTCGAATAACATCTTGCATTGCCTGAATAACCACATTCCAAATAGAAGGATGATTTAAAATCACAGGCGGTTCAAAAACTTTTTGTGTGAGTATCGCAGGCTGACTGAACGGCTGCTGTTTTAATAATAAATGAGGCTGAATGCGTATGCCGCGATCTGCAATAATAGCTACTGCTTGTGCTAATTGAAGCGGCGTGGCAAGTAAAAATCCTTGACCAATACCTGTAATAATTGTGTCGCCAATATACCAGGATTCGCCTTTATATTTTCCTTTCCAAGCGCGTGAAGGAACAAGTCCTGAATTTTCATCGGTCGTATCAATATAAGTTAATTTTCCAAAACCAAATTGATTTAATATGTCGTCAATGCGGTTAATGCCCATAGCAACTGCCAAATTATAAAAAAATGTGTCGCTAGAAACGGTGATTGCTTTAGTGACATTGACCCAGCCGTGACCGTGCGGATCCCAATCGTGATAAATATGCTTGGTACCTTTTAATTGAAAGTAGCCGGGATCATAAATCGTATCGTCTGTTGTGATAATACCGGAATCTAAACCTTCAATAGCCATAAAAGGTTTGATCGTTGATCCGGGAGCAAATTGACCTTGTACTGCTCGATTATAAAGCGGATCGCCGGGGGCATTTAATAATTGTTGATAAGCGTCACCCGTAAATCCTGTGATAAATTGATTGGGATCATAACTAGGATTTGTCACGAGCGCGAGTACTTCACCGGTAGCGGGTTCAATCGCAACGACAGCGCCGGCTTCATCACCTAAAGCATCCATTGCTGCTTTCTGCAGATTGCTGTCAATAGTCAGATAAAGATTATCGCCGGAAATAGGCGGGGTGCGTTTAATAGCGCGAACAATTTTTCCGGCTGCATCTGTTTCGACTTCTTGTGTGCCGACAGTGCCGTGCAGTTGTTTTTCGTAATATTTTTCAATGCCGGTTTTACCAATATAATCTGTTGCACTGTAATTAATGGCATCAATATTTTGTAAGTCTGATTTTGTGATGCGTCCTACATGACCGACAACGCTGCTTAAATATTTTCCAAGCGGATACTGCCGAATTAATCGCGCTTCAATATTAAAACCTGGAAAGCGATATTGATTGACATAAAATTTAGCAGTTTCATCTTCACTTAATTTAAATTTCAACGGCACAGGCTGATAAGGACGATAACGTTTTAAGCTTTTATAAAAATCGCTGATATCATCGTCCGATAGGCTAACAATTTTTTTTAGTGCATTAATTTCTTTTTTTAAATTGCTTACCTTATTTGGAATTACCGTTAAACTGAATGCAGGAATATTTTCTGCTAGCAATACGCCGTTTCTATCATAAATCAAACCGCGGGCAGGCGGAATTGGTAAAATAGTCATGAGATTTTTTTGCGAGAGTGTTGCATAGCGTCGGTGCTGCAGTATTTGTAAATAAAATAAACGCGCTACCAAACTTAAAACAGCAAGAGCGACGATGATGCTGATGATCAGGCAGCGGCGTTTAAAAAGACGGCTTTCACGAAGCTGATTTTTGATTGTTAATTGTTTTGGCATATATCTTTCGTCAATGAAAATACAATTTTGATGAGCCAACATCATAACAGCAGGATAATAAAAAGCTAGTCAAACCGATAGGCAGGAAGCAGCAGGCAATTGTTTTTTTAAGAACGATGTAACTATTTACTGCTCTCCATCGAACGCTCATTTTTGGGTTATCTAATAGCTCTTAAATTTTAGTCTTTCACTTTGCATTTTCAAGTATGAGAGGCATATCATTGCCTACCGATGATAAGGATGATGTGCAATAATAGAATAAGCGCGGTAAAGCTGTTCGGCAGTCACAATACGTGCTAAAGCATGAGGCAATGTCAGTTTTGAAAGCGACCAGTTTTCATGAGTTTTTTTTAAGAGTTCCTGTGTTAATCCGTCAGGTCCGCCGATCAATAAGACTAAAGTTTTAGACTCGTCATGAAGTTTTTGTAGTATGGAAGCTAACTTTTCGCTGCTGAATTCTTTTCCATTTTTATCTAATGCAACAATATAATCAGTTGGTTTGATAAAGGTGAGAAGACTTTCACATTCTTTTTGCATAGCCACAGATGGATGAGTATTTTTGCTGCGCTTAAAAAGAGGGACTTCAATTAATTCTAATTGATAATCAGAAGGCATACGTGCAGCATAAGTTTTGAATCCTTCATTAATCCAAGCAGGCATTTTATCGCCGAGCGCAATGAGTTTTATTTTCAAGTGGAAACCTTTGAAATGGATTATAAAATTTCCCAATGGCCGCCTTTTTTGGGACCCTTAAAATTTATTTTTCTTTCTTGTTTTAATTCTTCTAAATCAGATTCTATGGTACTTTTATTGACGCCCAGTTTTTGAGAGAAGGATCTTTTTCTGAATTGGTTATTTTTTATTGCTTCAAGGATTAATAATTTTCGTTTATTTTTGGCTGGTTTTTGGCTGGTTTTTGGCTGGTTTTTGGCTGGTTTTTGGCTGGGTATAATGTAATTTGTCATATCTTCCCTAACAAATTCAGGCAGAGATTTTCTTTTTATGATGACTCTAAACCAATTGCTGCTTAATTCAAATTTAATTTCTCCTTCTAATATTTTCCTTACTTTATTGATACCTGAACCTATTTTTTCTACGAGATCTAAACGATGAACTAAATCTACTAATAAAGGGTTTCTTGATAAACTTATATTGCCCAACTCTTTTTTATCAAATAATAAACTGCCGGGATTTGAAATTTCAATTCTGTCAGAAAATATTTCAACAATGACGCGACCTTCTGAAAAATAATCTCTATGTATCATTGCATTGATAATTAATTCTCGCAAAACTTCTTCTGAAATTTCTGGTTTTTCTTCGCGTGTAATTTTTTCGATAATATATTCTGTTCTTAAATTTCTTAAAGTAAAAATAACAGCATTGTTGAAATTCGAAACAAAATCATCATCTAATTCTTTTTTGTCCAGTATTTTTAATTTTGATTTCCCTTTATATAAAACACAGCCGATGATTGAGTTGAGGAAAAATTTTGATGGGGTATGCGCGAAGAATAATACACCCGTATTATTAAGTCTGTCTTCCGTCATGAGTCCTAAGTTGTTTAAAAGATGTAATTCAGGAAGAGAATTGTCTAAACCTGCTTTAACAACAAATGCCTCAAATTTTTTATTATCAAAATCTTTTGTGAAATTAAAATCAGAATTTGCTTTACGGTCAAATCGAACTAAATTTTCTTTTTGGAATAAATCTCTTATTTCATTGCGTCTTAGCTGTTGAGAGTTTGAGCCTTGTCTTAAATAAAAATGCCCATTAACTGTGTAAGGTTTTTCTTTTCCTTCAGGAACATAAATCACTGCTAAATTAGATACTTTTTCAATGATCAGATGAAGAGCAGGATCCATATTTCTTGCAGTATCCTGAATGATGGATTTATCTTTATTAGTGAGATGATAACCACTAATTGTTCCGTCATCTTTAACACCTAAAATAATTTTTCCGCCAGAAGCATTTGCAAGGGCGCAAATTTCTCTGCCAATAGAATGATTCAGTGACTCTTTGAATTCAAGAGTATAGCCTTCTTGTGTTTTGATTAGCTCAATTAGGTCATAATAATTCATATTATTTTTTATCTTTATTAAACCTATTGCTTTCTGCTTGTTTCCACAAGGCTTCCAAATCATAAAATTTTCGAGTGTCTTCCAGCATGATATGCACCACAATAGATAAATAATCTAATAAAATCCAATTGGAATCTGAATTGCCTTCCACGCCGAAAGGTTTGATATTATTTTCTTGGATGGTTTTTTGTAAATGATCCGCTAATGCTTTGGCATGACGAGAAGAAGTTGCTGTGCAGATGATAAAATAATCGGTGACTGAAGTTAATTTTTTAACCTCCAATACAGTGATGTTCAGTGCTTTTTTATCTGATAAAGTTTTTTCAACTAATTTTAAAAGTTCTGTTTCTTGCATTTTTCTTCTCTCTTTTTCTTTCGTTAAAATTATGCGATGAAAATTTATTTTACTTGTTTTGTTATTTTTTTCGGACAGGTCTTGATCTGTCCCTGCGAAATTTCCCTTTAATTACAGATACAGCTTATTTTTTTGAATATAATCAGCTACTGCTTCAGGCAAATCAGTTAAAGATAATTGATGACTGATTAATTGTTTTCGTATTTGAGTGGCTGATACTGTCATCGGCGGCAATTTTAATTGATAAATAAATCCGGCAGGTTTAGAAGATAATAAATTGCTGTTGTGAATTTGATGCTGCTTTAATAAATTCTGCAGCCATGCAGTATCAGGCAAAGCAGTATCAGGACGATTGATGACAATTAAATGTGTTAACGTTAAAACAGTTTTCCAATCTTTCCATTCGTTAAATTTTGCAAAAGCATCTTCACCTAAAATAAAACAAAAAGGCTGTTGACCTAATTCTTGCCGCAGAGAATTTAAAGTGTCGACAGAATAAGATAAATCATTGCGTTTTAATTCGCGGTCATCCACAATAAATTGAGGATTATTCTGCGTTGCTAGTTTCAGCATCATCAAGCGATCTTCTGCGCTGGCTTTGGGTGAAGGGCGGTGAGGCGGTTTGCTGCAGGGAATAAAACGTATTTCTTGGAAGTTTAATTTTTTTAAAACATAATCTGCAATAGCCAAATGCGCATTATGAAGCGGATCAAATGTTCCACCTAAAATGCCGATCGGTTTTTGAAGCGGCAGTATTTTATTTTTTTGAAAAATTTTACTGAACCAGGATACCATTTTTTTAATTCTCTTTATTCCATTTCCAATTCATTTACAAACACATTTAAAAATCTTGCTACTTGTCCGCCGGTGATTAAACGGTGATCAATCGAAATAGAAATCGGCAGCACTTTATGCGATTCTATTTTTCCATCAAGCACGACGGCTTTATCATAGGCTTTACCGACGCCAACGATCGCTACCATTGGCGGCACAACAGCAGGTGTTCCGTAAGTGCCGCAAATTGCGCCGTAATTGGATAAAATAATCGTTGCCTCTTTTAAATCATCCGGTGAAAAATTTTGCCTCTTTGCTTTTTCTTTGAAAGCATCAATGACTTTTCTTAAGTCAGCATCAGAATGCTGCGATAAATTTTTAATCACAGGCAAATACAACGCTTGCGGTGTGTCGATCGCTAAACCCAAATTAATTTTTTCATTGAGTTGATAAGCATTCTCCGTATCAAAATAATAAGCATTTAAAATGGGTTCGGCATACACGCCCTTTTCGATTGCTCGGATTAAACGCAGCGTAATATCTTCATCTTTTTTCCATAAGAAAATATCGGCATCCTGCATTAAGGTAATCGGCATGACTTTGTGATGACTGTCGCTCATCGTTTTGGAAAGTGCGCGCTGAACTTGTGTTAATTTTGTTAATGGTCCTTTAGAAATATTTTCTGCGCGAGGCGTTTGTGCATGATGTGTAGGATGATTTAATTTTAAATGCGCAACAATATCCTGAACGCTAATAACTTTATTAGCTGCACTGGGTTTAATTGAAATCAAATCAATGGCTAATTCTTTCGCTAATGCACGTGCAGCAGGCATAGCTTTAATTGCAGAGGTTTTGTGATGCACTTGAATGCCTGCGGCAGATTCTTTTAACACATGTTCGGATGTTTCTAATTTGCCTACGACTGTACCGTCATCTTCCTCAATATACCCTTCGTCTTTTGCCTTTCGGCTTTGTGTTGGTAAGCTTCCGCTTCCTGCGGCGCTAACCCACCCGCCAAACTCTCCTTGAGTTTGGCGCGAAGCTGCGTGAAGCGATGCCTCACGTGAAATTCCGCTTCGCCTTCGTCGTTCGCAACAGTCATGTAGCTCATGTACACTCCTGTTGCTCTCTCCTTGCCGCCTCGCCGAGAAGTCAAAATACTCGGGTCTATTAGTGCTATCTTCTGGGAGTTCGTTTGTAATAGATATATCTTCGTCTGTTTCAAATTCAACCAGCGGATCACCAACAGCAATGGTATCGCCGGTTTGTCCAAAAAGTTTTTTAATTTTTCCTGTGAGAGGAGAGGGAACTTCAACAACTGCTTTGGCAGTTTCCATCACAACAATGGCTTGATCGGTTTTGACAACATCACCAACTTTTACAAGCCATTCGCGAATTTCTGCATCAGGAAGTCCTTCGGCTAAATCGGGTAGTTTAAAAATGTTCACAGGTGTTTTTCTCCATCATTATTTATATGGAATAAAAATTTATGTCATACGGACAGACACATCGGTCTGCCTCTACATAAACGTTTGATGAACGGCTGCTAAAATTCTTTTCACATCCGGCAGATAATCATGCTCTAACTGATAATACGGCATGATAGTATCAAAACCCGTGACGCGTTCAACCGGTGCTTTTAAAAAGTATAACGCATGTTCACCTAATTGTGCTGCTATTTCTGCACCAAAACCGCATGTTCTTGGCGCTTCGTGAATGATGACACATCGTCCTGTTTTTTCAACGGAAGTTAAAATGGTTTCCATATCCAGCGGTTTAATCGTTGCCACATCAATCACTTCAGCAGAAATATTTTCTTTTGCTAATTCATTAGCAGCCGCTAATGTTTCTTTTATCATTGCGCCCCAAGAAATTAAAGTGACGTCTTCACCTTCGCGCAAAACAAAACATTTATCTAGCGGTAATGCTTGACCATTATTTTCAACGTCTTGTTTGACTGCGCGGTAAATTCTTTTGGGTTCTAAAAAGAAAACAGGATCTGGATCACGAATTGCCGCGAGCAATAAACCATAAGCGCGCGCAGGAGAAGAAGGAGTCACTACACGTAAACCCGGTACATGCGCTAAAATAGATTCCGGACTTTCTGAATGATGTTCCGGTGCATGAATGCCGCCGCCAACTGGCACGCGGTAAACAATAGGACAGCTTAAACGTCCGCGTGTTCGATTGCGCATGCGTGCGGCTTCGTTAATCACTTGATCAAAACCTGCGTAAATAAAGCCGCAAAATTGAAATTCTGCTACAGGTTTTAATCCCTGCATTGACATGCCGACAGCAATACCGCTAATCGTATTTTCTGCCAAAGGTGTATTGAATACGCGTTCTGCGCCGAATTTCGCAAACAATCCATCTGTTGCACGGAACACGCCGCCGTTTTTTGCCACGTCTTGTCCGAACACGATAACGTTTTTATCATGCGACATTTCCCATGAAAGAGCAGTGGTGATAGCTTCGACTAACGTTATTTCCATCATGATTCTCGTGTTTGATGTACGGACAAGTTGCGACTTGTCCGTACAATATAAATAAAATTACTGTGCCACCTTTTTTCTTTGCGGTTCTAAAAATGCCGGCATTTTTTCGAATAAATAATCAAACATGTCCGTTGCTTTGGGCGGTGCCATGTTAAAATAATTTTCAACTGTCTGATTAACTCGTTCTTCGCAAGTTTTTTCTAATGCTTTTTCTTTTTCATCATTCCAGAAATTTTTTTCCATTAAAAATTTTTGAAAACGTTTGATGGGTTCATTTTCCCACGCTTGTTCTAATTTTTCTTTATCATGATAACGTGAAGCATCGTCAGCCGTAGTATGATCGGATAAACGAAATGTTACTGCTTCAATTAAAGAAGGTTGATGATTTAATCGGGCTTGATTTAAACTTTCCGTTAAAATTTCTTTCACGGCAATCACATCATTGCCGTCCACCTGATAAGAATCTATGCCAGCAGCAATTCCTTTTTGCGCATAAGTTTGTGCGGCAGTTTGCTGATTTTTTGGTGTAGAAATTGCCCATTGATTATTGTTGATGATAAATACTAACGGTAAATGCCAAACACCGGCTAAATTAATAGCTTCATAAAAATCGCCTTTAGAAGTAGAACCATCACCGCCAGATACCAGTACCGCTCGATTTTCTTTGCGGTATTTTAATGCAAAAGCAACACCAGCTGCATGTAAATATTGTCCAGCAATTAAAGGGCATAGCGGCAAATCTTCTTTGTTATGCTGAAAATAATTGCCTCGTTCATCACCGCCCCATATAGCATAAATTTCTTCTGGTAAAATATTCCTCATGAGATAAGTGCCAAGATCACGATAATAAGGTGCAAATACATCTTCAGGTTTTAAGGCAGCGCCCATGCCAACGGTTAAAGCTTCTTGTCCGAGACAAGGTGGATAAGTACCTAATTTCCCAGTGCGCTGAAGATTGAATGCTTTTTTATCAATGGCGCGCGTAAGCACCATATAGCCATAAAGACGAATTAATTCATCGGCATCCTTTGTCCATTCAGGCAAAGGCTGAGTGGGTTGAGCATTTGCATCAAGAAATTGTAAATAAGGGATTTGAAAAGATGCGATCGTTTTAGTTTTGTATTTTTCCAACATCATTTTATTCTCTCATGGACTATGTGTTTTCAACGCTGGCATTTTGCCATAAATTGGCAAAAAATGAGAGTTTAATTTTTTAAGGCTAAAAATGGATGAAAAAAGATGAAGGACGGTTGGTGAAAGTTATTTATGTTATTAGCCTTGAGAACCGAAGCAGCTTCATTTTTTTACTTTTGTAATGGTCCTAGTAATTTCCAGAAAGGGCAATTTAATCTTGAGACTTGTTTCGAGCTGACTGACGATTAATTCGTTGTCTAATAAGTTGGCTACTATTGAAGTACTATGCTCAAATATTTTAATTTTGTCTTTATCTTTCTTGGCTTTTGCAAATTGATACACTGTACGGGTCAATTCTTTAATCTGAGCAAAAGTATTAATAATGGCAATTGTTGTGCTAATAGCTTGTGGGCTTTTGAGAATAGTAGCCAGCATATACAAGCCGCGTTCTGTAAATGCTGTGGGCAGTTTAACTTTTCCGCCACGTTTTTTCCCATTTTTTGAAGTCACAAATTGTGACTTCAAAATTTCCCATTCCTTAGAGGTTAATTCTATTAAAAAACCTTCTGGGAATTTTTCAGGATTTCTTTTTATTGCTTGATTAATAGCTTTAGTTTCAACCCCATAAAGCGCTGCCACATTACTATCTAAAATAACTTTTTGATTGCGTACTTCAATAATTTTAGATTTAACTTGATCGTATGTGATTAAATTTTTTTTGTTTGCTTCATTCATATTATCAATCTTCATTTTTTTACATATAAAGTACGGGGGCAGCAACGCCCCCGTATTAACGGCAAACGATGAACTAAACAGCAGTTGCCTGTTTGAGGTCGTAACCGGCAGGAATAGGACTCTGCGGTTTGTTCTGTTCATCAAACGGTGTGTATTTCATTTCAATCTTGTCAAAGCTGAGCGTAACGGTTTCAACAGGATATTCTGAGCCAGCTTGATCAGGTGTTGTCTCGGGTGTGCCGACTTGATAACCGCTGACAATGACATTTGATAGAGTGTACTGCATGTAAGGTGTCAATTGACTGCCTGACTGACAAATGTCAATTTTAATTTCAGGTTTTGCTTGACCGACACAAGATTCGCTAAACAGAAGCGGAGTTGTCTGGTCCATTTTTTTCGTGATGGTAAATTGGCTGACAGTTGGACGAGTACTTTCGCGGTCTGCTAAGCGGCCGGGTTCAGAACTTAAATTACGCTGTACATTAAAATCAATGGATTTTAATTGAATCCATTGTTCATGACCTTTGGCAGTGACGTTACCATTCATGCCGTTAATTTGCATATAAATTGCCATGTGTTTCTCCTTTAATTAATCATCGATGACCACAAGAAAAATTGTTGGTAACAATTTTTCTTCGCCATAGAGATTGTAAAAGGAGCAGCAATAAAAACAATACAGGGTTTTTAGGTCAAAAGAGGCACAAAAGATGTACAAAGGATGCATTTCGTTTTAATTAGGTGCTGATTCTTCTTCAATTAAGAATCTGTTCAAAATCTCTACTATGTCGGTCATAAACCGTCGATTTTCTGCGATCCGTTGCTCACATACTTCAATGTATGCTGCGCTACGGCTCTCGAAAATCAACGTTTTCTGTCTCGACCTAGCGAGATTTTGAACAAGTTCTAAAAAACAGAATCTTTAGACTGTAACCCCAAATGCTCATAAGCTAATTTGGTTGCCATGCGTCCTCGCGGTGTGCGATGAATAAAACCTTCTTGGATTAAATACGGTTCTAACACATCTTCCAGTGTTTGTTTTTCTTCGCTAATCGCAGCCGCTAAACTTTCAATGCCCACAGGTCCGCCGTCAAATTTAGTTAACAAGGTAGATAAAAATTTTCTATCTAATGCATCAAAACCTTTATGATCTATTTTCAGCATATTTAAAGCTTCATGCGCGACTTGCTGATTAATAAAACCGTTTGCTTTGACGTCAGCATAATCACGTACGCGGCGCAATAAGCGGTTGACAATTCTTGGCGTGCCGCGTGAACGTTTGGCAATTTCTATTGCGCCTTCTAAATCAATTTCAACTTTCAAAATTTTTGCCGAGCGCAAAACAATTTGTGTTAATTCTTTTCCTTGATAAAACTCTAAACGCTGCACAATACCAAAACGATCGCGAAGCGGAGAAGTTAATAATCCTGCGCGTGTTGTTGCGCCGACTAATGTGAATGGCGGCAAATCTAATTTAATTGAACGTGCCGCAGGACCTTCACCAATAATAATATCCAGCTGAAAATCTTCCATCGCAGGATATAATGTTTCTTCAATGACAGGATTTAAACGATGGATCTCATCAATAAATAAAACATCATGTTCTTCTAAATTAGTTAAAATTGCCGCCAAATCGCCTGCTTTTTCTAAAGCAGGTCCTGATGTTTGACGCAGATGTGTATTCATTTCATTAGCAATGATATGCGCTAAGGTTGTTTTGCCTAAACCCGGCGGTCCAAAAATTAAAACATGATCCAATGCTTCACCGCGTTCACGCGCAGCCGAAATAAAAATTTCCATTTGCTCATGAACAGTTTCTTGACCAATATAATCTTTTAAAAATTTTGGACGCAAAGAAAGTTCAACCGCTTGTTCGCTGTGTGGATCATTTTCTAATAATGTTGAAGCAATGAGCCGTTCGTCGTTAGAATTTTCCATGTTATATACCCTTCGTCAATGAAAATGCGAAGTTAAGCGATGTAACTCTCTGCACTTTATCTTATTTTTAAAAAACAAAATCGCGAAGCGATGCTATCCCTTAATCCTCACTCCACAATCCTCAATCCTTTTTCATTTCACCATTTGCTTTAATGCTAAACGAATTAATTCTTCGCTGCTAATTTCTGCGCGGTAAATTTTATGAATAGCGTTTCTGGCTTCAGCAAATTTATAGCCTAAAGCAGTTAATGCGCTTAGCGCATCTTGTACTGCAGGATCATTCGGCAATGCCATTATGCCGGGATGTGTTTTGTTTAATTTAAGATCTTGGGTTAAATCCCATTCTGATAACGCATCGCGCGTTTCAATAATTAAACGTTCTGCTGTTTTTTTGCCGATGCCGGGAATCGAAACTAAAGTGCTGGCATCATTATTTCGAATGCATTGCACAAAAGCGGAAGGTTCGATGCCGGATAAAATCGCTAACGCTAATTTGGGTCCCACACCGTTGACTTTAATTAACGCGCGAAATAAAGTGCGTTCTTGTTGTGTGAAAAATCCATACAATGTATGAGAATCTTCACGCACGATTAATTGCGTATATAAAATAATTTTTTCGTTAATATCCGGGAGCTGATAAAAAGTGCTCATTGGCGCGAAAATTTCATAACCTATGCCGTTCACCTCGATCACTAATTCGGGCGGATGTTTTTCAATCAGAATTCCTTGCAAGCGGCTAATCATGAGTGGTTGCTCTCGATTTGTTAACATTTAATTTAAAATGATAAACGCTCGCATGACAAATCGCCACACCTAATGCATCAGCTGCATCTTTGGGCGCTTTCTTTTTTAAATTTAATAAAGTAAATATCATTTGCTGAATTTGTTCTTTTTGTGCAGCACCGTAACCGACAATGGCTTGTTTCATTTCGCGCGGACTGTATTCAAAAACAGGTAAATTGAAACTTGCCGCAGCAACTAATGCTGCGCCGCGCGCTTGCCCGAGTTTTAAAGCAGATTGTGCATTTTTTGCCATGAAAACTTTTTCAATGGCAACTTGGTTAGGATTATATTTTTCGATTAATAAGGTGAGATGATGATAAATTTCATACAAACGTTGACTCATTTCTTTTGCTTTAGGACGAATACAACCGCAGGCAAGATAAGTTTGGTGATTGCCTTGTTGTGAAATAAAACCAAAACCTGTGCAGACAGAACCGGGATCAATACCTAAGATGATGTTGGGTGAGATCATGCATTAAGTCCAGATAAATTGGAAAATATTCAAGGTAACTCTTCACTGCTTTCCAGCGAACGCTCATTTTTGGGTTATATTGAACGAAAAATCTCTTCAAAATGCTCATGTACTCTCGTATACACTCCGCTTTTTCATCGATTTTTCGTTCAATCTTCCTCCAAAACTGAACGTTCACCGTATTTCAGCATGGCGCTGAATAGTTACTGTTCAAGTACCATTATTTTTTAGAGAGAAAAGACAGCAGAGAAAAGTTATTGTGTTTATTTTCCATGAGCAGAAATTTTTTTTCTTTTTTCTTTTCCCGTTTCCTATGTTAATTTATCCATAACATCGTTTGGAATATTATCGTTAGCATAAACATTCTGCACATCATCTAAATCTTCCAGTGCTTCTAAAAATTTCATTAATCTTTCTGCAACGTTTACATCATTAATCGGTGTTTTAGTTGAGGCAAACCAAGTAATTTCTGCTTCATCAAATTTTAAATTTGCTTTTTTAAAAACTTCTTTGACAGAATCGAAATTTTCAGGATCGGTGATGACTTCAATGGAACCGTCATCTTGTGTGATCATATCATTTGCGCCGGCATCTAATCCAATATCCATAATTTTATTCTCATCCATATATTCATTCGGCAAAAAAGTAATTAAACCGATTTTGGAAAATAAATAAGCCACAGATCCTGTGGTACCTAAATTGCCGCCGGCTTTAGTAAAAGCGTGGCGTACTTCTGCAACAGTACGGTTTTTATTATCGGTTAAACAATCCACAATCACCGCAACGCCTGCAGGACCGTAACCTTCATAACGGATTTCTTCTAAGGTTGCGCCGTCTTCACCGCCGGCGCCGCGTTTGATGGCGCGCGAAATGGTGTCTTTTGTCATGTTGGCAGTTAATGCTTTATCTAATACAGCGCGCAAACGCGGATTTGAATTAGGATCTTCACCGCCTAATCTTGCGGCGACAGTCAGTTCACGAATGAGTTTAGTAAACACTTTTCCGCGCAAGGCATCTTGTTTTCCTTTGCGGTGTTGGATATTTTTCCACTTGCTATGACCGGACATGGAATTCTCCTGCTGGATTAACTATACCCTTCGTCTTTTGGTTTTCCGCTTTGTTGGCATCGTCGTTCGCAACAGTCATGTATGACGTATACACTCCTGTTGCTCTCTCCTTGCCGCCTCGCGGAAAAATCAAAATACTCGGGTCTATTTGTGCCAACCCCGAAATCTTATTCGCGATTGGTATAGAAATTAAAAAACAGATAAGAGCAAAAAGTGATTCAAAGAACTAAATTAAATTAGTTATTGCAAGGACTTTTCCCTTTTTTCTTTTTCCTATCATTTGCTGCAGTATATCGAAATCTTAAGTCCAATTCCACCAATGTTTGACGGGCAAAGAAGCTTGACAGCGAATTAATTGTGCATGATAGCGCGCTGCATCATAAGAAACTTTGCTGGCAATGGCGCGCAGTTCTGGTTTGTAGCGGTAAGAGCGGTTGAGATAGTTGTCACTGCCTTCATGATAGGCTAAATAAAGTGCATAGACATCATTCATTGGAATATCTGTGCGGATATGAATGAGATGAAGATACCAGCCGATAAAATCAGAAGCATCAGAAAAAGAATCACGGTCTGCATGCCAATGTCCTGTTTCCTGTTTATATAATTCCCACGTGCTATCAACCGCTTGTGAATAACCATAAGCAGAAGTGGGACGTTTCCAAGGAATGATCCACAAAATATGTTCGCGCGGCGGTTTGGCTGTTGCGTTAAAATGCGATTCTTGATACATAAAAGCTAGTTGTGTGCTGACAGGCACGTCCCATTTTTTTTGTGTACGCTGCGCTTCCCAATACCAATGCGGATATTGATTAAAAATTTCGCAGGCATTTAATTCATGTTGAGGCGGTGAAGGTGTGCAGTCAGTTAAAAGAAAAACAGTTAAAGAACAAATAAAAATTATTTTCAAAAAATTTTTCAGCATTAGGCATGACTCAATGATGCAAAAGAAATATGAATAAGACCAACAACGCTTGCAATTTCAAAGAGTAACACAATTAAAAATAAAATTAAAAAAATCCAGCCGGCAATTTTAAAAGGGCGCGATAAACTTTTTTTGATGATCGCTAAAGCGCAAGGTAGAACGCCGAATAAAATAATAATACCAATGCCGCCAGTAACATTAAGAGCGCTCATGAAAATATTAGGATTGATTAAAGAAATAATGAGGGGCGGTGCAAATGTTAAAGCAGCACAGAATAGTTTGCTGGAAATTTTAAAATGATGCTCCATTAAATCGCGGTTAAAGCTCATGAGTGAAACAGACTGTGCAATAAAAGAAGTAACAATCGCTAACAATGCAAAGAGTGCTGTTAATACGGTAAAAACAGTTGAATGCAGCACATGTGCCATCGGAATATTGGCAGGCAATTGATGCTGATAAGCATGCACTAAGCTATTAATGTTGTGAGCAAAAGGTAAATCGCCGATGCCGATACCTGTCCATAAAATATTCATTAATGCGCATATGATCATGCCAATGGAAATAGCAGTAAACACGTGTGATTTTTTCCACGATAAATTTTTTGTCACATCAGGAATTAAATTTTGGAAAAAGAAAGAAGTCACAATGATCGGCGCAACCACTGGTGTGAATATCCAATGTGTATGCGTTAGTCTAATGAAGTGGACATTTTTAACTGAAATAAAAATCACAGCAACAAAAATGAGACAGAGTAAAATGACGAGTGGTGTATTGTATTCGCTGGCAAGTTTCACGCCGGTAGCGGAAAGCAGTGTGAGAATACAGAATAAAATAAAAAGAACCCAATTAAGATGATGCGTGATGTGAAGCAGATCGGCAATAATGGCAGTTGCGCCGACTAAATAGGCGATGAGCAATCCGTATAAAATAAATAGATGCACAACAATCGCTGTCCATTTTCCAAAATTACCCAAGTGAAGGCTATACAAACTGGGGAAGTTAAAATTTTCACTGCGCGTTTCTAAATTTTCTTGCGCTAACACAAGCGAGGTAAAATACATGCCGCTGCCGAAAATTAAAATCATTAAGACTGACGGGAAAAAACCGGGAATGCCTGCTTCAATCGGTAATCCTAAAATACCAGCGCCGACAAGACTGCCGGTAATTAAAAATGCAGTTGCTAATAACGTAATGAGCGGATGTCTTTCTTTCATGTGGTTTTCCATTGAGGGGTACATGGTATCATTTTTGTGAGATAAGTCTATATGGGTATGCGGTGGAAAAGGAAAAAAACCAAAGAGAAAAATTGTAGGGACAAGTCGTGACTTGTCCAAAAAAAACGTAGGGGCAAACTTATGTATTTGTCCATCAGGCAGAAGAAGAGAATACTATTTATTTTATGGGCTGATTGATCAATGACAGCGCAAACTTTTTCATTTTCTGCATAACGAAAAATGTATAAACTGCGCCGATAGCAGATAAGACAATTAACGTGAAGAACATTATTCTAAATCCAAAATGATGCGCAACATAGGCGCTGATTAATGCGCCGACGCCAACAGCAATATTATAAAATCCATTCCAAATGCCCCAGTGAAAACCTGAATAAGTTTTTGACATATAAAGATGATATAACGCAAACAAAGCAGGACATTGTACAGCGCCGCATAATCCTAATAAAATTTGAATTAAATAAAGCTGCCACGGATGAGCAATAAATAAATAACCGCAGTAAATCAGCGTAAAAAAAGCAGAAGTGATCCAAACGATATTTTCATAGTGGCGGAAAACATGTTCGATGCGCGCGGTAATAATCGTGCAGATACCAATGACAATTGAAAAAATACAAATGGCAATGCCGGCTGTGCGTAAATCACCGCCGATATGTGTAACAAATGTTGCCCATAACGGCATTAAAAAACTCGCCGTAGTAATGATAAAAATATTTACTGCGATTAAAGGTGTCATAAAATAATGTGGGCGCATTTATTTACTCGATAATTGTGAAGAAGCTTGTTGCAGTAGTTCAGTAATGGTTGGGTAAGAATCTGTTACTAACCAACCACTGTGATGTTGTGAAGTTAAAATCTGCAGTAATTGATAATCTAAAATACTGTTAGAAGATTTTAATTTTGCCAAGTTATATGGCACTTCATATACATCTAAATAAACGTGGCAACTTTTGTATAGGTCATAACTGGGATCGCCTTTTTGACAAGTCCAAGCAGGACGTTTGTAAACTCTGTGTCCTGATTGATCTTCGGTTGGCAGTGCATCAAAATGTTTTATATATAAATAAAGATACCATTCGTTTGATTGGATCATTTGTGTGATACCTGCGCTTGCGCCAATGTGAGCTTCAGGAAAATCAACCAGAATAGGATCAACGCTGCGGTTGCGAATTAAAAAAATTTGTTTGTCGGGTGCAGACGTGCTGTCGTTGCCTAAAATTAGGCGATCATCTTGATACGTGTAATTTGTTTTTTTTGCACCTAAGAAATTTAATTCTTTTTGTGATTGAGCAGTCATTTTCACAAAAGGTGATTCGAGTACTGGCGGTGTTGAATGTTCAGCATTATGAATAGCCGCACAACCAGTGAATAAAAGGACTAAAAATGTTAGCAAAAAATATAATTTTTTCATGCAAGAAATTATATCAGTTGTTTTATAATAAAAAAATAATTTGTTTTTCTTTTAGATTTTCGTTACTCTGTTAATTCTTGGGGTGCTGGAATATTTTCCGGCTGAGATTAAACCCACTAACTTGATCCGGATAATGCCGGCGTAAGGAGATCACGATGATTCGTCACAAAGAACTGTTCGATTCTGCAGGTTCTGTTTTTTCATTTCTTTCCACTTTATTTTATATTCGTGCTAGTGTTTTAGCTTGGCCAATGGCTTTGATCGCGAGCAGCATTAATATGTATTTATATTTAAGAACAGGTTTGTACGGTGATATGTCGCTGGAAGGATTTTATTTTTTAAGCACATTTTATGGCTGGTATGAATGGCTGCATGGCGGAAAAAATAAAAAAGAAATTCCCATTACACACATCACAAAAAAAATGGCATTTGTTTTAAGTATTATTTCTATTGCGGGTATTTTATTGACTGAACTTTTTTTATCACGCTATACAAATTCCCGCGTGCCTTGGTTAGACAGTACAACGACCGTGTTAAGTTTGGTTGCTCAATTTTTAATTTGCCGAAAAATTATTGAGACTTGGATTTTGTGGTTTATCGTAGATGCTGTTTATGCCGGACTTTATTTTTATAAAACAATCCCAATCCACGGTGTTTTATTGATTATTTATGTGGGATTAGCGGTGCTAGGTTATATCCGTTGGCATAAAAAAATGTATCTTCCTGCGTAACTATTCACTGCTTTCCAGCGGACGTCCATTTTTGGGTTATATTAGGCGAAAAATCTCTTCAAAATGCTCATGTACTTGCGTGTACACTCCGCTTTTTCATCGATTTTTCGTCCAATCTTCCTCCAAAACTGAACGTCCACCGTATTTCAGCATCGCACTGAATAATTACCTTCCTGCTTAATGAGCAAAAACTGCTAGCGGTTTTAAGGAATTCTTTAAAAGAAGTTTTGCAGCTAAGCATTTTATTTTGGTCGTATGACTGGAATTTTCTCAACAGAACTGGCTGTTTTTAATAAACGTTTTTTAATTTGATGACTTAATTCACTCAAATTGCCGTCCCGATAAGAACAAAGCGCACGCAGTGAACTGGCAGGATCAAATGGGGCACCATAGACAGCTTGAGCACAACCTAATCCCTCTTCTAAACTTAATCCTGATTGGATGATTGCATCAATATCAATGTAGTCTTTGCATTCAGCACGATGCTGAATAGTATTTAATTTAGTTGCAAATAAATCTCTGAGCGATGCTATTTTTAATTGATTATCTTCAGCAATTATAGGCAAATCAACAGGACACTGTCTTTCACCTAATCCCGCTAAAAATTGCAATTTGATAGAGTCTTCAGGAAAGGCTATTAAAAAATTTAAAGTATTTATTTCAGGCTGTACTAATATAGTCTGATTGAGTAATTTAAATTGCGAAAGCAATTGATTTTTATCCAGCGGCATTTCTGAAAAAAAATCAAAATCAACAGACATACGGTGTCCTAACTGCAAAGCAATTGCTGTGCCGCCATATAAGGTAAAACAATTTGGAATATCTTTTAATAGTGGCCACAATTTTTTTTGTGCCGGCGGTAATATTTCAAAATGAAATTTCATCCTAATTTCCGTTTAGGTAAAGGTGGAATAGGCAGCAAGTTAAATTTTACATGCCAGTAATCCCAAGAACGATAATTAAAATAACCAGGCGGCGCATGAGATAATACTTCTTTTAAGAGATGATCACTCACTTCTTGACGCAATAATTGAATATCTTCCCAACATCCCAAGTTCATGACATTGGATAAAAAAATGTCAGGGTGTTGATATGCCCATTCAGGCTGATTCCACCATACATAGCGTTTTGCTAACCGATCTAAAGTAGCTGAAGGAATCAACTGCAGGTGAGGTGCTGATAATTTTTTCTTTTTTATTTTCATTTTCGTATTAGTTTATAAACCGCATGCAAAGTAATGGCTGTCCAAAAAACCTCAACGATAAAAGCGGATAAATTCCAATGTTTAATGAGTGATGTAACAATGCCGGCAGAACCTAGTAAATTATAAATAGAAAAAGATAAATCTTTTGAAGTTACTTTATTTGTCTGCAGTAAAAAATAAGCGAGCAAAACAAAAAAAACGCCTAACAAACCAATTAAATTATAAATATCAAAAGACATCATTCCATTTCTTTTTTTGCTTTCATTTTCTTTTCGAGAAAATGAATGTTTTGCCCGCCTTTTTGAAAATCTTTATCACCTAATAACATAAAATGCAGCGGAATATTTGTTTTAATGCCGTCGATTAAAGTTTCTGTGAGAGCAATCTGCATTTTAGTCAATGCAATTTCCCGTGTTTCACCATAAGCAATCAATTTGCCGATCAAGGAATCATAATAAGGCGGCACGGTATAATCCTGATAAAGATGTGAATCCATGCGAATACCGACACCGCCCGGTGCATGATAAGTGGTGACTTTGCCGGGGGACGGTGTGAATTTTTCTGAATCTTCTGCGTTAATTCGGCATTCGATTGCATGTCCTTTAATATGAATATCTTGCTGAGAAAAATTTAATGGATTGCCGACTGCAATTGAAATTTGTTCTTTAATAATATCAATGCCGGTAATCATTTCAGATACGGGATGTTCTACCTGAATACGTGTATTCATTTCGATAAAATAAAATTCGCCGTCTTGATATAAAAATTCAAATGTGCCTGCGCCCTCATATTTCATTTCAATACAAGCTTTCACACAAAGCGAACCGATTTTTTCGCGCTGCTTTTGTGTAATACCGGGAGCAGGTGCTTCTTCAATCACTTTTTGATGACGGCGCTGCACAGAACAATCGCGCTCGCCTAAATAAACTGCATGACCTTTGCCATCGCTTAGTACTTGAATTTCAATATGACGCGGATTGTCTAAAAATTTTTCTAAATACACATCACCATTTCCAAATGCAGCTTTTGCTTCAGTCTGTGTCATGGCAATGCTGTGTAGTAAATCGGATTCTTTTTCAACCACGCGCATACCGCGTCCGCCGCCGCCGGCAGCAGCTTTAATCATGACAGGAAAACCAATTTTTTTTGCCAACGCTAAATTCTTTTTATCATCATCTCCTAATACGCCGTCTGATCCTGGAATACAAGGAATACCTGCACTTTTCATCGCAGTAATCGCAGAAACCTTATTGCCCATGAGTCGTATCGTTTCATGTTTTGGACCGATAAAAGTAAAACCGCTTTTTTCAATGCGCTCTGCAAAATCTTCGTTTTCTGCGAGAAAACCATAACCCGGATGAATTGCATCCACATGTGTAATTTCTGCGGCGCTGATGACGCGAGGAATATTTAAATAACTTTCAGCACAATTAGCAGGGCCAATGCACACAGCTTCGTCCGCTAATTTGACATGCATCAAATCACGATCGGCGGTTGAATAAATAGCAACAGTTTTAATTCCTAATTCTTTGCAGGCACGATAAATACGCAGCGCAATTTCACCACGGTTTGCTATGAGAACTTTTTTAAACATGGGGGTTTTCCTATAATGCTTTATGGGTAGATCACACTCTGCCCACACAATTTTTTTCGGACAGGTCGCGACCTGTCCCTACGAGAACTTTTCTCCTCTCTCTTTTTTCTTTTCCCTTTTATCTTTTATCTTTTATCTTTTCCCTTATGCAGGTTTGCCCCTACAATCAATAATACGGACAGGTCACGACCTGCCCCTACAATTTTCTTATTTCGCTGAATCTATAATAAAGAGAGGCTGATCGTATTCAACGGGTTCTGCGTTTTCAACTAAGCGCGCGCTGACGACACCCTCCACATCGGCTTCAATTTGATTAAACATTTTCATGGCTTCGATCAAACATAATATATCGCCTGCTTTCACACGTTGACCCACTTCTACAAATGGTTTTGCGCCCGGAGAAGACGATAAATAAGCAGTGCCGATCATCGGAGATTTCACTGTGTGTCCCGGAATTTCCTGAGAAACTTTTTCTGCTTTGACTTGTTCAGCATGAATTGCGGCAGGCTGAACAGGCGTATGTGCAATAGGAGCATGCATAATAGGTGCAGTAGTTGAAATGACTTGAGTAGCATGCTGGTTTAATCGAACAGACTCTTCGCCAGACTGCACTTCGATTTCGGCAATGCCGGTTTCTTTCATAATTTGAATAAGCTTTCTAATTTTGCGGATATCCATGTTTTTCCTCCGTTTCAAAGCCAGCATTATGCCTGAAACGAAAGAAGCTGTCTAGGAGATCAGGTATTTTATCAGCAGGTTTGGCGAAATTATCTGAAAATTAGTAAAATAGGGCAGATACGATGTGTTAAAGCCCCAAAACTTTTTTTATGAAAGGAACTGTCAGCCGTCGCTGTTCTGCTAATGATACATGATCTAAATGATTTAAAGCATCGAATAATGTTTGCATATGGCGAGGATAATGGTGCATTAAAAAAAGCCCAGCTTCTGAGTTTAAAATAAGCCCTCTGTTTTTCGCCCTAATTTTCAAAGCTTCTAGTTTTTGGTCATCAGTAAGTTCTTCAAGCTTTAAAGTCAATCCTTGTGACAGCCTTGATTTTAGATCAGGCAACTGACATGTCAAATAGAGAGGAGGTTTAGAAGCAGTGATGATGAGTTGGCAATGCTGTTGCTGCAGTTGATTATAACAATGAAATAAAGCTTCCTCCCAATCCGCATAGCGAAGCACAGCATCAATATCATCCAGACAAATTAAATTTAAAGTCTCAAGTCCGTTTAGAAGAGAAGGGCGGAACTGTTCGTGCTGTTTAAATGGAATGTAAATCGTTGAAAAATTCATTTGCTGATAAGCATGACAACATGCCTGCAGCAAATGAGTTTTGCCGACAGAAAATGTTCCCCATAAAAAAATAAAAACTTCTTTTTTCTCATGAAAAGTTTTTAAAGCAGATAAAGCAAGAACATTACTGCCTATGCAAAAATTTTCGAACGTTGCTTCATCATTGAGCTGAAGGTTGAGCGGGAGTTGGCTTGGCATTTGTCGTATCCTGAGTGATGATTGTATTTCCGTACTGATAATATAAAGTCGGCATGGCAGGTTGATTTGGTTCGTTTGTGCTGGAAGTTTGTGTAGAAATAAAATGCAGCATTTTATTCTGGTCAATGGCTTGCTGTAATGCTGCATCAGTATCTGTAATTTCCAATTTAAAAATAACTGTATTTTGCGTCATACTCTCCATCGTGACTTGCTGCACAGAATCTAAATTTTTCAAGAAACGCGTGAGCGCAACATAGGTGTCTAAATCAGGCACTTGTGTGATTTGCAGCATGACGGGGTGCTGTATTTGCGTTTCGTTGGAAACCGCAAAATTATTTGCTATTGTGTTGACAACATTATTTAAAGCTTGTTCGATCACATGATCTGGTTGTCCGTCTGTAATGTTCCATTGATACGGTTCATCTGCCATGACAAGCAGCCATTTGCTGTTCCATTGGTTTGCCATTTCATCGAACGTTAAATAACCGGCAAGCACGGCTTTCGCTTGATAACGGGCTGCCAGCGTTTGTAAAGCTGTCTGGTTAAACTGCGGATTTTTATCGCTTGGCAAGATTTGTCCAGAAGTGTTTACATCTTGCAAATCCATTTCCGGCAATAAAAAAGGTAATCCGCGCTGATCAGAAAGCTGATTAATGATTTGAGTCAAATGGTTGTCGTTACTGTTAGATAAAATTTGGCTCTGTCCGTCTTTTTGTATTTTAATCCACACTAAAGTTTGCGGACGATTAGGATCCCAAATAGTTTGACCTGCTTGCTGAATTAAATGTTTTAAAGCTGTTTTATCAAAAGTTATCTGTAAAAAAAGCTGTGCCGTCTGTATGCTTTGACCTTCAGCAATACTGGCTTTTGGTGTTTGCGTCACATAATTAAAAGACTGCACATAACGTTTGATATTGCTTTTGGCGCTTTGAATAGCCGGCAATGTGCCGATGCTGGGATTGCCGGTCATTTTAATTAACACGTCATCAAATGCTGTTGAAAAAGCTTGGTTTAGCGCTTGCGAAGAATGATCTGCCACCGGAAGCTGTGCCGTATTTAAATGAGCAACAACGTCTGCTTGAGCAGATAGACAAAAGATTAAACTGCTTAATAGGATTATCCATTTGAATTTGTTTTTCATTCTTTTATTCCGTCAAGAAACTCTACGGCAAATTGTATTATAAAATATGAAACGATACTATACTGGATCGGCGTTGGTTTCAAATGGTTAAGAAAAGATTAATTTTTTAACTTTTTAAGCTCCACATAAATAAGGTGTATAATACCTTTATTCTAAGAAAGTCAAATAATTTTCTCATGGTATTAACAAGGTAGGAAATTAATTATGCGAAGAGAAATAGAAATCAAAGAGGTGGTTAATCAATTAAATTCATTTATTTCTACAGGAATTTCTGAAGAAGAAATAATACTATATTACATAAGTTATTTACAATGGGAAGGCAATGAAGCTGTTGCTACACGATATAGAAAATTGATACGTGCTATAAGTCCAGATAAACATAGAACGGAAGGTGAAGATGCGCGTCTCCAATGGACCACCCTAACACAGCTGTTAATTACTGCGTACGAGAGAGCAAGGGCTGAACCGGATCAGGCAAAAAGAGAAGAAGCAGATAGAAGAAGAGCAGAAGTTATTCGGCAATTACAGGAAGCATATGAAGCAAGAAAACCAGCTTCTTTTCAAGGGATGGATTTATCAAATCTTGATCTTGCTGGATTATTTTTTGCAGGATATCTCCGTAGCACATCTTTTAAGGAAATCCCCGAAAGGGGAGCGATGCCTGCAAATCTTAGTTATGCCAGGCTAAGATCTTCAGATCTTAGCGATGCAAACTTAAATGGGGTAGAACTTACTGGGGCTGATCTTGATCATGCAACTCTCTATTGTGCTAAACTTAACCGAGCAATTCTTGAACGCGCCAATTTGTGCAACGCCGATCTAAGGGGTGCTGATCTTCGCGACGCTAATTTAAGCGACGCTAATTTAAGCGGTGCTAACTTAAGCAATGCTGATCTTAGAGGCGCTCATTTTAGAGGCGCAATATTGAATAACGTTATTCTCACCGCAAAAAGGGATGAAAGTGCTGTCTTCTATCATCAGATTCAATTTACTACTGCGGAATTTAAACAATTTCTCGATAATGGCTTGACAGATTTTAATCATTTAAATTTAGACCATATTAATTTTGCTGAACTTTCTGATGAACAAATCATGAAAATTAATTTTGAAGATGTTTCCATCAATGCTAAACAATTTAAAGAATTACTTGCAAGAGGGCGAAGAGATTTTACTGGCGTGGATCTTTTTGTAGCGGGGGAGAATTTATCTCATGCTGACTTGCAAGGAATCATTCTTCGCAAAGCAAGAATTCACAGTGATTATTATCATAACACAGATCTTAGTTACGCTAATTTAAGCGATGCAGATTTAAGCGGTGCAACATTTAACCATGTATCTTTTGACAACGCAGTCCTTAACAAAACAAATTTTAAGGATGCAAGCCTTGATTCTTATGTAAGCTTTTGCGGGGCGAATTTAAAAGATTCAAATATTGAAGAAGCTAGCTCTCTTAGTGGCGTGGTTCTTGTGGATCATTGTGCTGAAGATAGAGCTTTACCCTGTTTATTTAATACGGCACAATTCAAACGTTTTCTTAATGCTCCTAACTACGCAGGCAGGCAAAAGAAATTTGCTGGATTAGATTTATCATCAATTGACTTTACTAAACTTTCTGATAAAGAAATAAAGGAAGTTGAACTTGAGGGCGTGTATCTTTCTGATGAACAGATCAAAATATTATCTGGAAGGTGGCGAAGAAGTTTTGTCGGTGTACATCTTTTAAGCAAGAATTTATCTGATGTTAATTTATTCGAGGTGCTTCTTTGTCGCGTAGATCTTAGCGACGCTGACATGAGAGGCGCCAATCTCAGCCGCGCGGAGCTTGATCAAACAAATCTTGAACACACTGATCTAAGAGGCGCGATTCTTAAAGAATGCCGTTATCGTGTTGAATCTCCTCCTCATTTAAATAGAGCGCTTATTTTAGGAAATAATCCAGAAGAGCAAGAACAGATAGTCAATGCATTTATTAAAAAGTGTCAAAGCAGATGTTGTGGTCTTTTTCAAGATAGGAATTTTGTTGCAGAGATTGAACCTTTAACTGTCGAGTGGCAAGCATTTTTAATTGTTAAATATGTACAAGAAAATTTGGATAGCCGACAGGCAAAAATTTTAAAGCAAACACTACGTCAGTTTGTGAGAAGTGCTGGGACTGCTCTACGTACTCAAGTTCGTGTTTAAAAAATATCCTTCTAGAAATCACGAATGCTTCATTAGGTTCTTAAAAACCGACCGATCGCTTGAATTTCTTCTGCGCACACCGAATGATCCATCGCATAAGTGTGCCAATGAATTTTGTAGCCTAAACTTTCTAAGCATTGTTTGGAATACTGCGGCAATTGAATAGGCACGATAGTATCGCATGTGCCGTGCGCCATAAAAATAGGGACAGTTTGATTTTGGGATGAACGTTCTGTTTTTATTTTTTCAGGCAAAGGCAAATAACCAGACAGCGCAATAATACCGGCAAGCGGTTTTGGATAACGCAGTCCGGTAAATAAACTCATCGCCGCGCCTTGAGAAAATCCTGCTAAAAAAATATTTTTGGATTCAATGCCCGAATTCATTTGCTCTTCAATTAATGTTTCAATGAATTGATTGCTTTCGCGAATTCCTTTTTCATCTTCATGATTTAAATCAGTCAAACTTTTTACATCGTACCAAGCACGTGTTGGGGAACCGTTGTTAATAGTAATAGAACGGACAGGCGCATTAGGAAAAATAAAACGAAAATTTTTGTTTTGAGATAAATTTAATTGCGACACAATATTTTCAAAGTCATGCGCATCTGCGCCTAAACCATGCATCCAGATTACTGCCATGAGGGGAGGTGAAGCAGTTTCGATAATGAGTGGTTTTAGTGTAAACATATGTTAATATCTAGCTACAAAAATTTTCAAAAGGGACGAACATGAAAAAAATAATATTACTTTCTTTCGCTGGCATTTTGTTAACAGGATGCGGACATTCAGGGCAGCTTTGTGTGCCTCAAAGTGCGCTGACTAAAGCGCAGCTTTCTCAGCCGACGCAAATGCAGAACCAAACTATGCAGAATGCATCAGTACCTGTTTGTGTAGAGAAAAATTAAAATAAAATGCTTTCAAAAAATATAAGTTATTTTTTGAGAGATCTTACCTGTTTTTTCTAGAAATTCCAGCTAGAAATTTCATCTTAATAATTTTGCCAAATAACAGGTTAATACAAGACTACTCTTGTGCAGTTTGAACTCCTTCATGTTATAATGTGAAAAATGAGGTCAATGATGCGGGTTTCTAAAAAACAATCTTTCAAAAAATCGGCTGGTTATCCAGCAGATCCGCATCTTGCTGCAAAAGCTAAACAAGCGGCTGTTGTCTTAAGAGTAGAATTAGCCTTTGATAAACCGCCCACGAAACGGGACTTGGCGCTTTGTGATCAGCCGCCCTCTCGCCGTGATTTACGTTTTAAGCAGGCAGGGGGTGCGGATGCAGCCAGAACAGTTTTCGCGAACGAGCTGAGTCTTTCAGATGCCCGTAAAAAACTGTTTTGCGTCATGGATCAAGCGGCTATGCCGTCATCCAGCATGGATATTGACCATGTGCTTCCCTTCAGTGAAATTCAATCTCGTCAAAAAAAGTGGCTTGCTTTTTTAAACCGAAACAGTGAATTTGCTGACGCCTTGTTGACTGAAGCAGACATGAATCATTTTTTTGGAAAGGCAGCGGATGGAACCATGAAAGGGACAAAATACTTTTATAAAGTTTGTTACAATCAGATCGATAATTTATGGCTGATTTGTCATCCCTGCAATCTTCGAAAATCTGACTTACTGCCGATTGAGTGGTTTCGTCAACAGCCGCGTTTTGGACAAGCCTTCATTGACAGCTTAAAAGACAAGGGCGATGACTTACACGAAGGAATTATTTTTGACCGGGTTTATCATTCAGCCGCCGGCGATCCAAAGATTAACGTCTTAGGCAGAATCATTACGCTGCCTGTTGGAGACAGCGTAGGCTTTGGGCAGTTTATCACCGACTGGGTGGTCATGCATCATGGATCAGAAGATGCTCTTTTTCAGCAGTTTTATCGAGAAAATGCCGACTCATTTGAAACACAATTACAGCAAGTGGAACAATACAAAACAGCAGGCGACACTCGAAAGGCGCAAAGAGAATTGAAGAAATTAAAACAGATGATTGCTGCACAATTTGAAGTTTTTAAAGCTTTTCAAGCCTCTCGCCAACAGACAGTAAGCAGTGATTCGGGCGAAGATTCTTCTGTGGAAGGTGAAAGTCGTGATCTTATTGCAAGAGGGGCGACAGAAAACTTAGAGATCACGAGTGAAATTAAAAGAATTCGTACTGACTTACGAAAACAGCATTATACGGAGGAAGAAATTTCGGCAATCTGTCCTAAAACGATGCTGGATGGATTAGACTTAAAGACAGCCAGAAAACTTCGGACGTATGCCGCAAGTTTCTTTAGTCCTGATGCAGGCGGCATCTCATTGGCTGAACTGCAGGACAGGATTTCAGCATGGTATGAGAGCAATAGAAAATTATCAGGAACAGAGCATCAGCGATTGAGAGGCGAAAAAGACGAAGCCGTGACAGCAGCAGAAGAAGAGCGCCGAGCGAAAGAAGAAGAGCGCCGAGCGAAAGAAGAAGAGCGCCGAGCGAAAGAAGAAGAGCGCCGAGCCAAAGAAGCCTTAGCTATTCGTGTGAAAGAACTGGAACAACAGTTAGCCTTACCACGAGATCGAGGCAGAAAACGTCAGCGAGAGGAAAGAGAGTTAACGGTGGTCGGTTTGTTTGGTTCTCAAGTGACATCCGATGAGATCACTGGAAATGAGAGGAGCCGTTCCTCATCCGAGGGCGATCAGCGAAAGGAAGCAAGCGCTGCCAAACGCAGGAGATAGCCGATGCCTCGAACGCGT
>Ga0208373_1000430_pt1 | contig 73672 bp, 57 predicted proteins | sample RifOxyC2_FD_184036 | JGI IMG/M metagenome (GOLD analysis project Ga0208373, IMG submission 184036) | Soil microbial communities from Rifle, Colorado - Rifle Oxygen_injection C2 (SPAdes) | ecosystem: Environmental > Terrestrial > Deep subsurface > Rock core/Sediment | place: Rifle, Colorado...
GAGTGAGTTAAACAATATTCATATTGACAAAAGAAATGTTATGATGCTTTATTCAGAACCTAATAAATATTATGTTCAACAACCTTTATTCAATTAAATAATGGTCAACGTATTTCAGGACAAGACAATTTAATATATAAAATTATCCAAAAACAACCCCCTTACCCCCTTTGATAAGGGGGAATAATGTCAGTACAAATTATGCTGGATGATTATATACCAAAAATAAATCTTGAAGAGTACAATTATGAATTGCCGCATGAAAAAATTGCAGAATACCCTTTAGAAGACCGTTCAAGCAGTAAACTGTTGTTTGCAAATTCAACAACAAAAAAGATTTCACATCATAAATTTAAACAATTACCTGATTTAATACCTGCCGGTTCTTTACTAGTATTTAATACAACAAAAGTGATTCCAGCAAGACTATTATTAAATAAGCCGACGGGTGGATCGGTTGAGCTGCTGCTGGTTGAACCTGTTTTGGAAAATTCCCCTGAATCTTCCTTTTATAAAGGGGGAAAAAATGCAGACCCACAGATTTCACTTAATATGAGAGGTGAATGCAGGTGGTTATGTATTATTGGTGGAAAAAGAGTAAGGGATGGATTGGTACTTTCTGTTGAAATTGAAAATATTAACAACCCCCTTACCCCCTTTGTTAAGGGAGAACACCTTGTTTTGAAAGCTGAAATACTCGAAAGAAAAGGGAATGAAGGAATTGTTCATTTTAACTGGAATCCTGCTAAACTTACTTTTGCCGAAGTGATTACCATGCTTGGTAAAATTCCATTACCACCTTACATAAAACGTGAAGTCGAATTTAATGATAAAAGATGGTATCAGACTGTATATGCTCAATCGAATGGCTCTGTTGCCGCACCAACGGCGGGTTTCCATTTTACTAATGAAATAATTAAACAACTAAAAAATAAAAATATTCAAACAGAAAACATTGTTCTACATGTTGGCCCGGGCACTTTTAAACCGATTGATGTCGAAAACGTATATGAACATGAAATGCATTCGGAGAGAATTAGTGTATCGAAAGAAACAATAATCAACCTGATAGCTTATATTAGAAGTGTAGAAAATCCCCCTGAATCCCTCCTTCGACAAGCTCAGGACAAGCTCTTTGGTAAAGGGGGAAACCGTAGGATAATAGCTACGGGTACTACTACCCTGCGAACATTAGAATCTTTATATTGGATAGGCTGCAAAATTTTATTTAATAAACATCTTAAAAATGATGACATTCAAACATTAGAGCAGTGGGAAGCTTATGAAATAGCTAAAAATAATAAACTGCCTTTTGCCGATGAATCATTGAAAAAATTATTATTTTATATGTCAATTAATAATATAAATGAATTTACAGCAAGAACAAGCCTATTCATAATACCGGGTTATGATTTCAAAATAGTGAATGGCTTAATAACAAATTATCACCTTCCGAAAAGCACACTGCTCCTGCTCGTAGCGGCATTTACCGGCAAAGAGTTCCGGAAAGAGATTTATGATTCTGCTTTAAATAATGATTATCGCTTTCTCAGCTACGGAGACTCATCGTTAATTACGAATTATGAATTATGAATTACGAATGGTGGGTAATTATTAATGAAAGAAATGTTTAATTTTGATATTTGTAATTGGGGAAAAATCGCATGAGATTCTTCGCTTTGCTCAGAATGACATGAAAATTTTATGATTAAGAGATTATTTAAAATTTTATTTTGGTGTGTAATCAGTTTTTTTATTTATTCGATTTTAATAGTTGTAATATATAAGTTTGTGCCTCCGCCTGTTACACCTGTTATGATTATCAGGGTGTTTGAGGGTTTTCTCGATGGAAAATTTGTCGGCATAAGTTATGTCTGGAAATCTTATGATGAAATAGCACCAAGCATGTTTAGAGCAGTAATTTCAGGTGAGGATGCACGCTTTATGAGGCATGATGGGATTGACTGGAAAGCTGTCAGAACGGCACAAAGATATAATGAATTACATGTAGGGAAAAAACTTCACGGAGCAAGTACAATAACAATGCAGACAGCCAAGAACGCTTTTCTTTGGCACGGAAGAAACTATGTAAGAAAAGGATTAGAAGTATATTTTACATATTTGATTGAAGCTATTTGGGGTAAGAAGAGAATCCTTGAAGTTTATGTCAATATTGTTGAATTTGGAGATGGGATTTATGGTGTTGATGCGGCATCCCGGGAATATTTTCATAAATCTGCAAAGGATTTGACAAGGCGACAGGCGGCATTGCTGGGAGCGGTGCTTCCGAATCCAAGGAGGTGGTCACCTGACGCTCCGACAAAGTATATTGAGAAAAGGGTAAAGTTTATACAGGGAAGAATGAACTCAGTCCCAATTCCAAAATAATTACTAATTAATAATTACTAATGTATTTTGTACCCTATAAATTGAAATAAGAAAAAAATATTTATTTAATTTAGAATAAAGATGAAGGAAAAAGAAACACCATTGATGAGGCAGTATAGCCAGATGAAAAACAAGTATCCCGATACGATATTGCTTTTCCGTCTCGGTGATTTCTTTGAGACATTCAATGAAGATGCTGTTATAACATCTAAGGTATGCGGTATAACCCTTACCAAAAGACACAACGGTTCGGCAGGTGAATGTCCTTTGGCAGGATTCCCCCATCATCAGCTCGATGCTTACCTTCCGAAATTAGTCAGAGCCGGTTATCGTGTCGCTGTATGCGAACAACTTGAAGACCCTAAACAGGCTCGTGGTATTGTCAGGCGTGGTGTGATTGAAGTCGTTACTCCCGGTGTTGCAATGTATGATAAGCTTCTCGAAACCAAGAAAAACAATTACGTGTGTGCAATCGTATTAAATAATTCAATCACAAATTTTATTGCAGGCATCGCCTGTGCAGATGTGTCAACAGGTGAATTCATCGTCTCTGAATTTTCAGCTCACTCAATTTTGCAAGTTCTGGAAACATTGACACCATCTGAAATAATCATCAGCAAGGAACAGAAAAACGAATTAATTGAAATACTAAATAAACTATCCTTCAAACCTCCTTTAACGAAACTCGAACCCTGGATATTCGATAATCAGTTCGGAAGAGAAGCTATGCTCGGGCATTTCAAGACACAAAATCTTAAGGGATTCGGTATTGATGAATATTCTGTTGGAATTGCCGCCGCAGGAGCTATACTTCATTATATCAAAGAAACACAGAATGGTGAAATTAAACACCTGAAAAAAATATCATTGTATAATCCGTCTGAATTTATGATTCTGGATTATGCAACAAAAAGGAATCTTGAAATCACTTTTTCTATGTTTGAAGGAACAAAAGAAGGAAGCCTTATATCAATAATTGACAAGACCTGCACCCCCATGGGAGGCAGACTGTTAAAAAAGTGGCTCACAAGGCCTTTATTAAATATCGAGCAGATAAAGAAAAGACTCTCAGCCGTTCGTGTCTTATATGACAATGATAATAAAAGAAAAAATCTCAGAGAAACATTACAGGAAATCGGAGATATTGAAAGGTTGATTTCAAAAATCTGCACAGGCAGGGCTAATCCGAGAGATGTTGTTGCTCTCAAATTAAGCATTGCGAAAATTCCCGATATAAAAAAACAACTTGGAGCATTTAATTCTCAGCCTTTGAATACACTAATAAACAGGTTGGAAGATGTCAATGATGTTGTTGAAATGATTTCCAAATCAATGGTTGATGAACCATCTGTTCAGCTTGGAACAGGAAATGTTTTCAGGCACGGCTATTCATCAGGCCTCGATTCCTATGTAGATGCAAAAACCTCAGCAAAAGAATGGGTAAATGATTACCAGGAAAAAGAAAAACAGGAATCAGGAATTCCTTCACTTAAAGTTGGGTTCACCTCCGTTTTCGGATATTATATCGAAATCACAAATGCTCACAAAGACAAGGTTCCTACCCGTTATGACAGGAAACAAACTCTTACTAATGCCGAAAGATATACTACTCCCGAATTAAAACAATTCGAAGAGAAGATTCTTAATGCCGAGGAAAAAATATTAAAGTTTGAACAGGATTTATTCCAGGAACTCAGAAATAAAATTGCATTACATACAGAAAAAATACAGGATAATGCAGGAACAATTTCAATTATTGACTGCCTGCAATGCTTTGCAGAAACTTCCAAGGAGAATAATTATAATGATCCTGAGATAGATGATTCAGACATTATTGATATTGTTGAAGGGAGACATCCTGTAGTAGAAAAATTATTAGAAATCGGAGAGAGTTTTCATCCTAATCCGACAAAACTCGATGCAAGCAATGAACAGATTCATATTATAACAGGGCCAAACATGTCAGGAAAATCATGTTACCTGCGGCAGGTTGCACTGATTGTATTATTAACACAGATTGGTTGTTTTGTGCCAGCAAAAAAAGCAAAAATAGGTTTGGTTGACAGAATATTCACACGAGTCGGTGCACAGGACAACATTACAGCCGGTGAAAGTACTTTTCTTGTGGAGATGCAGGAAGCGGCTAATATAATGAATAATGCAACTTCAAAAAGTTTGATACTCCTTGATGAAGTTGGAAGAGGAACTGCCACTTATGACGGTATTTCAATTGCATGGGCAATTACCGAACATATTCATGATACGATTGGTGCAAGAACTCTCTTTGCTACTCACTATCACGAATTAAATGACATTGCAAACAGGTATGACAGGATTGTTAATTACAAAGTGGAAGTTGTCGAAGCCGGTGATACAATTATTTTTTCACACAGGGTAATGCCCGGAACAAGCGACCACTCATTTGGAATTCACGTTGCTCAAATGGCAGGATTGCCAATTGAAGTAACCGGCAGAGCTAATATAATTATGAAATCGCTTGAAGAAAGCAGTAAGGAAAATGGTAGTGGAGACCCTTCGACTTCGCTCAGGGTGACAGATACAGACACTAAAAGGATTGAAGTAAAAAAGGCAAGGCACATTCCCGACCAGCTTGCTATATTTGAATTCAGGGATGATTTGTTGAGAGAGCAAATATTAAAAATAGAAATTGATAGCTTATCACCGCTTGAAGCATTAAAGACCTTGTCTGCCATGCAGAAAGAAGCGAGGAAGAAAATTAATAATTAACAATTCACAATTAACAATTTTAAATTGAATGAAAACACTTGGAATAAATAAAAATTATTTAGCGATAGAGGAAAAATATTCAAATTTGAATGATTCGGCAATAGCCGTTGTGTCTGCTCCTTATGAACACTCTACAAGCTACGGAAAAGGCGCTTCACTTGGTCCTAAAGCAATTCTCAAAGCAAGTGCATTCGTCGAGTTCTATGATGATGAATTTGAGAGAGAGCTTTGTTTTGATTTGGGTATTGCAACAATAAAACATATTAAATTTAAAAAGAAATATGACAAAGAAGCACTCGAATTAATCAAACAGCAAGTTGATGAATTTATACGAATGGGAAAGTTTGTTGTAACTCTCGGCGGTGAGCATACAATCTCAATAGCTCCTATTGAAGCTCATTACAAGTACTACCCTAACATGAGTATATTACATTTTGATGCTCATTCGGACTTAAGAGATAGCTATGAAGATTCAAAATATTCCCATGCTTGTTTTATGGCAAGAGTTATCGAGTTCTTTCCACCTGAAAAGGTTATTCAGGTTGGTATAAGGGCTCAATGTATAGAAGAAGCACAATTAATAAAAGAAAAAGGAATAAAAACTTTTTATGCATCAGCAATAAGAAGAAATCTTCATGGTGAAAACTGGCAGAAGAAGGTTGTTGATACATTGTCTGATGAAATCTATATTACATTTGATATAGATTATTTTGACCCGTCAATAATGCCCTCAACAGGTACTCCTGAACCTGACGGATTCTTTTACAACGAGACGTTAGAAGTTTTCAGAGAAATAAATAAGCAAAAGAAAAAAATTATTGGTTTTGATGTCGTAGAATTAGCTCCAATCGAAACACTTCACCATGCAAATCTTACAACAGCCAGATTGGTATATAAATTGCTTAACTATGCCTTTAATAGGTAAGTTGTTACTAATTAAGTTATTAAACAACCCCCTAACCCCCTTTGATAAGGGGGAATGAGGAAAGTATGGTAAAATATAAAAATATATCTTTAATAATACTGATAATTTTTTGCATTTGTTCAGCTTATTCGCAGAGGATAGTCAAGTATGCGGAAAATCTCGGACCTGCGGTTAACAGTGATTGTGACGAGCTGATGCCTGTTCTCTCCCCCGATGGAAATACATTATTTTACTGCCGCGGCGAATGTGCGGGAAATATTGGCGGACAGGATATATGGATGACGCGGAAAGACTCAAACGGTGCCTGGGTTGATGCGTGGAATCTTGGTACTCAGTTAAATAATAAGTTCAACAATTTTGTTGCATCTATCACACCCGACGGACAAAAACTTTTGCTTGGCAATGTATATGCCGCCGACACCTTGATTGACAGGGGAATTTCAATCAGCCATAAATTAGAAACTGGTGCATGGAGCATTCCTCAGAAAGTCAATATTCAGGATTATTACAACCTCAATCAGCAGTCGAGCTTTTTCCTTACCAATGATGGTAATGTGCTCCTGATGACAATCGAAAGGGACGATTCCTACGGGCAAAAAGATATATATGTTAGCTTCCGGATGAAAAACGGAGATTGGTCTGTTCCAATGAATATTGGTCCGGTCGTTAATACATTCGGTGATGAGTTCTCCCCTTTTCTTGCTTCGGATGGAATAAGCCTTTACTTTTCATCAAACGGATGCGGTGGTTTTGGTGATGCCGATATATTTGTTACAAGAAGATTAGACAGTACCTGGCTGAAATGGTCTAAGCCTGAGAACATAGGTCCCGATATTAATACTCCGGGCTGGGATGCTTATTATAAAATTTCACCATCGGGTGATTATGCATATTTTGTTTCAACAAACAACACTTTCGGGCAGGGAGATATTTACAAAATCAAAATGGCTGACCCTGTGAGGCAGGTGCCTGAAGTGCTTGTCAAAGGTTTGGTAATCAATTATAAGACACGGTTGCCGCTTGGTGCGGCGGTTGTTTTCCGCAATGCCGAGAACAATGAATTATTTGGTACTGCACGTTCATTTCCCAACACAGGTGATTATCAAATCGTGCTGGAAGCAGGTGTGAAATACAGTTACAGGGTCGAACTTCAGGGATACATCAGTGCTTACGGCATTATTGATTTATCAACAGTAAATGAATTTCAGGAAATTGAAAATGATATTGAGTTAATTCCTGTCGGCGATTCGCTCAGGTGCATAAGAAATATTTTCTTTGAAACGGCAAAGCATGATTTATCTGACGAAGCAAAATTTGAGCTGAACGGGCTTGCAGACCTTCTGCTCAGCCATCCTGATTTTGCCCTCGTTATTACAGGGCATTGCGACAGCACAGGAACAGAAGCTTTCAACCGTATTCTCGGATTCAAGCGTGCTGAAGAAGCAACTCAGTATCTTATTGAAAAAGGTATAGAGCAAACAAAAATAGCATACCGGGGATTAAGCTGGACAAGCCCAGTAGCTACAAACAAAACCACATTCGGAAAGCAACTAAACCGCCGTGTCGAGTTCGTGGTGTTCAAGAGTGAGAAGTGATTTCTCACATAAAAATTTATAAATCAGGAGGCAATTCTCCTGTCATCTCAGTCATTTCTTCCATTCGTTTTATAACTTTACCTGATTTATCATATTTAGATAATTCCATTCTAAAAATATCATAATCAATTGCTTTTCTAAAATATTTGTTATATAAAGTTCTAATGAAACTAATGAAATTCTCTTTACCAATTTGTTTCCTGACATAATGAAAAATTAGCGGACCTTTAAAATATTGTATAGCATCACTTGGACCAGCCATAGAGACAGGGATATCATAAATTGTATTAATACAATTTTTGCTAAACAAATATTTTAAATCACTGATATAAGTATTCAGGCTGTCTTTACCATATTCAGACTCAATATACATCCATCTAATGTACTCAGCTAATCCTTCGGTAACAAATTTATATAGCCTTGTATTAAATTTATAATAATAATATCCCCATAGATGAGCTATCTCATGTGAAATCCAACTTAAATTTTGTGTATATATATAATTTGTATCGGCAGAATCATTATTGAAAGAATTATTCACAATTTCAGGAAAAATACTTTTATTCTTTAGTTTATCAAATGTTTTGAATATTGACTTTATACTTCTCTCGTAAGAAATTCTATTTTTTTTTGCTAACATTAAACTTCCAACCATTATAGATTTTCTTGAGGTCATTGCATAGAAACCACTATCAGGTATTTCATATAATCTTAATTTATCGTCTTTGTAACCACAAATTATAGTATTAAAGCAATGAAAAGATTTACAAAATTCATTCATGACATTATTGGTAATTGAAGTGTCATGATTGACAAAATAAAATTCGAGTTCTTTACTATCAATCATTTTTTTTGATATTGAATAACTGTTTTTTGGAGATATTATTAATAAATAACCATTTATATTTTCATTTTTCCAGGTATAGTATGAATGATTTTTATCAGATGTTGAGAATAGCAAATCACCTGTTGAAAATGCTTCATAATTCAGTGGGGTTTCTATATCTAACTTGATTGTTGTAATATCCTCATAATTAAATGGACACCACATATTCACATCTGAAACACTAAATATTTTATTATGGCTGAACATATCTATTGGGATTTGGTATTCAATATGAAGTGATAATTGTTTGTATTCTTGAAATTGTGCCGGAATATCAATGAATATTGAATAAGAATTGAATTTATAAGAAACCGGATAATTTTTATCATTTGCAGATAATTGTATGTCCGTTATTCTTGCAAGGCTTGTGAATCGAAATGAGATTTTTTCTTTTGGCTCTGTTTGTTTAATATGCATAATAGATTTTACTTTCAGATTTTTGTTTAAAGTGTCATAACTGACTTTCATTTCATACGAAATTACATTGAAACTTTGAGATTGTTGTTCACTACATGATAGAAGTGAGATGAAAAATAATAATATAAAAAAGTAAATTTTCATTATCCAAATATTGAAATCAATATCAAATTGTTCTCTATATTCCTCTAATTTAATAAAATATTTCTTATAATATTCTCATCTCGCAACTATTTATTAATTTTACCGTAAACCAAAACAACGAATAACGAATAGTGAATATTGAATAATAATTTGATTTTTTATTTATTTATAAAAGGGCGTTCTATGAAGAAAGCATCACTTATTGTATTATTTATAATACTACCTTTTTGCTTAAACATTTTAGCAAAAGACAAACCAAAAGAAAAAGATACAACAGACCTTATGGCTTCATCGGTTTTCAGCGGGCTGAAGCTGAGATTAGTAGGACCGGGTTTGACATCTGGCAGGATTGTTGATATTGCAGTCAATCCGAAAAACCACAGCGAATATTACCTCGCTGTTGCCTGCGGCGGCGTATGGAAAACCACAAATGCAGGACAGACATTCTCTCCTATTTTTGACGGGCAGGTTTCTTTCTCGATTGGATGCGTTACGATTGACCCGAACAATCCATTCGTAGTATGGGTTGGAACGGGCGAAAACAACAGCCAGAGAAGTGTCTCTTATGGTGATGGTATTTACAAATCCATTGACGGCGGAAAAAGCTGGACAAATATGGGATTGAAAAAATCCGAACATATAGGCAAAATTCTGGTTGACCCACGAAATTCAAATGTCGTATATGTAGCCGCACAGGGACCACTCTGGGGACCCGGTGGCGATAGAGGCTTATATAAAACAGCGGATGGAGGGAAGAATTGGGAGAAAGTTCTGACTATCAGCGATAACACAGGTGTTTCTGATATAGTATTTGACCCTCGCTGTCCCGATGTGATTTATGCTTCATCATACCAGAGAAGAAGACACGTGTGGACATTGATTGACGGCGGTCCCGAAGGTGCAATATACAAATCGGTTGATGCAGGAAAAACATTTGATAAGCTGACAAACGGATTACCAAGCGGGTATGTAGGAAGAATCGGGCTTGCCGTCTCCCCTGTTAATCCTGATATGGTTTATGCCCTAATTGAAACAGCCGATGACAAAGGAGGTTTTTACCGTTCCACCGACAGAGGGGCATCATGGGAAAAAAGAAAAAGTTATTCTACACCGGGAGCACAATACTACCAGGAGATTGTCTGCGACCTAAAGGATGCCGATAAAGTATATTCACTCGAAACTTATTTCCAGGTTTCCGAGGATGGCTGTAAGACATTCCGCCGAGTTGGAAACAAACACAGGCATGTTGATGACCACGCACTCTGGATTGACCCTGACGACACAAAACACTTGATAGTCGGTGGTGACGGAGGATTATATGAAACTTTTGATATGGAGAATTGGCGTCACGTTGATAATCTTCCTGTTACACAATTCTACCGTATCACAGCAGATAATTCGGAACCGTTTTACTATGTTTATGGCGGCACACAGGACAATTCCACATGGGGAGGACCTTCGAGAACTACTAATTCCGGTGGTATCACTAATGATGAGTGGTTCCTCGTTGTCGGCGGAGACGGATATAAATCGCAGGTTGACCCCAAAGACCCTAATATCGTTTATGGTGAATTTCAGTATGGCGGGCTTGTCAGATTTGACAGAAAGAGCGGCGAAGCAATGTTCATTCAGCCACAGCCGGAAAAAGGTGAGGCTCACCGCTGGAACTGGGATACTCCCCTGCTGATTAGCCCTCATTCAAATACCAGATTATATTTTGCTGCAAATAAATTGTTCAGAAGTGATGACAGGGGAAACACATGGACAACCATTAGTGGGGACCTTACACGTCAGATAGACAGAAACCAGTTAAAAGTTATGGACAAGGTTTGGGACCCTGAAGCTGTAGCAAAGAATGTATCTACTTCGTTATTTGGAAACATTGTTTCAATGATGGAATCTCCTGTTAAAGAAAATCTAATATATATTGGAACTGATGATGGTTTGATACAAGTAACAGAAGACGGGGGAAAAAACTGGAGAAAAATTGAAAAGTTTGAAGGAGTGCCTGAAACAACTTATGTTTCTGAGGTGTACGCTTCACTGCATAATGAGAATGTAGTTTATGCAGCTTATGATAATCATAAGAATAACGACTTCCTGCCATACATTTTGAAAAGTAATGACAAAGGACAAACATGGACATCAATTGCCGGTAATCTACCGAAGAATGGTTCAGTATATACAATACAGGAAGATTTTGTAAATCCCGATTTGTTATTCGCAGGAACTGAGTTTGCATTATTTTTTACAATTGACGGTGGAAAGAAATGGATACAACTCAAAAGCGGTTTACCTCCAATTGCAGTGAGAGACCTTGAACTGCAAAAACGAGAGAATGATTTAATTGTCGGAACTTTCGGAAGAGGTATATACATACTTGATGATTACACACCTTTGAGGAATATCAATCAGGAACAACTCGAGAAAGAAGCTTTCATGTTTCCAATTAAAGATGCCTTGATGTATGTGCAGGATGATTCGAAAGTAAAACACGACTTAGGCGAAACATTTTACCGTGCCGATAATCCTCCGTTTGGTGCTATATTCACTTATTATCTGAAAGATTCTTACAAGACAAAAAAGGATTTGCGCAAAGAGGAAGAAAAGAAAGCCGAAAAAGATGGAAAACAAGTAAAATATCCTACACTTGAAGAATTAACCCAGGAGGATATTGAAGAAGCACCATACCTGATTTTCACAATTACGGATGAGAGTGGGTATATTATTAGGAAATTAAAAACATCCGCTTCAAAAGGTATAAACCGGCTCACATGGGATTTGACTTATGCTTCACCTTTTCCGGTTGATGAAAAAACAGACCCGAATAAACAAAATGGTATGCCGGTATTACCGGGTAAATACAAAGTCTATTTGTCAAAGAGTATCAATGGTGAAATCACTCAATTGACTGAACCTGTTGAGTTCACCTGCAAAGTATTGAAGAATGCCACTCTACCGGCAGGAAACAGGAATGAGCTTGTAGATTTTCAGAAGAAAGTAGCAAACTCACAGAAAGTGATATATGCTATTACAAATATTCTGACCGAAACAAAGAAGGAAGTGAAACTTATAAAGACGGCTTTGTTGGCTTCTGAAGGAACTCCGAAAGAACTTTTAGAAAAGACAAGAAAAATCGAACTTGATTTAAACGAAATATATAATTCATTGTATGGTAACTCTTCAATATCGAACAGGAACGAAAATCAGCCTCCATCAATACTCGACAGATGCAATTATATCATCTGGGGTGTATGGGCAACTTCGTCAGACGCTACGCAAACTCAAAAGGATGCTTATAAAATTGTGGTTGATGAATTCACGCCGGTATATAACAATCTGAAAAATATTGTTGAAACCGATTTAAGAGGTATCGAGAAAGAGATGGACAGGCTTGGCTCTCCGTGGACACCGAACAGGTTTCCTGAGTGGAAGGGAGAATAAAATTTTGAGTTTTAGTTATGAATTCTGAAATTATTAAAAGCATAGATTATTTAGAACTTCTTCAGGAAGTAAAGTCTAAGATAAGAAATGCCCAGATTAAAGCGGTTGTGCGTGTTAATTCAGAGCTTATTCTGTTGTATTGGGAATTGGGCAGGATGATAATTGAAAAGCAATCATTTACTAATTGGGGTGATGGTCTTATTGAACAGTTAAGTAGAGATTTGTCTAATGAATTTCCTGATTTGAAAGGATTTTCATTAACCAACTTGTACACAATTCAAAGATGGTATAACTATTATAGTAACAATAAAGCAAAAGTGCAACAAGTTGTTGCAGAATTTATAAAGAAATCCTCTTTTACAAAACTGCAACAAGTTGTTGCAGAATTTGAGGTAAATTCTAAGTCTAATCATAATAATGACTTAAATATATTTTCTAATAATATAAAAATCCAACAACATGTTAGACAAATTGAAATTTCAAAATTATTATCTCTAATTCCCTGGGGACACAATATTGAAATTATTCACAAATGCAAGGACATTGATTCTGCATTATTTTATGTTGCAATAACAATCGAAAACAATTGGTCACGAAGCGTTCTTGTGCATCAAATCGAAACAAAACTATTTGAGAGGCAGGGTAAGATTATCAGTAATTTCGAACTAACATTACCCAAGCCACAATCGGATTTGGCTCTTCAAACGTTGAAAGACCCTTATATTTTCGATTTTCTGTCAATGAAGGACAAAGCCGATGAAAAAGATATTGAGGAGCAATTAACATCCCACATTACAAAATTCCTATTAGAACTAGGAACAGGTTTTGCCTATTTGGGAAGACAGTATCACCTTGAAGTCTCAGGAAAAGATTATTATTTAGACCTGCTTTTTTATCATCTAAAGTTAAGATGCTTTATTATTATCGAATTGAAGGCAGTTGACTTTAAGCCTGAATTTGCAGGAAAACTAAATTTCTATTTGTCTGTTGTTGATGATTTATTGAAAAACGAAAATGACAATTCAAGCATTGGTTTGATTCTCTGCAAAACAAAGGATAAGATTACAGCCGAATATGCATTACGTGGTATGTCACAGCCGATAGGTGTTGCTGAATATCAGCTTGTAAAAGCTATTCCTGATAACTTAAAATCCTCTTTGCCAAGCATTGAAGAAATAGAAATGGAATTGATGAAATATGAATAAAATTATTCTAAATTATTATGTTAAATTCTGAGTTAAACAAAAAAGAATAAACTATTCATTATTCACTTTTCACTATTCATTGATTTCGTGGTCGCTGCGGGGTTCGAACCTGCGACCTTTCGCGTGTGAGGCGAACGCTCTAGACCAACTGAGCTAAGCGACCTTTTTCTAATTAATAATTGACTATGGATAATTCATGTTGGGGCTGAAAATTTTCAGCCCCTACAATTTATTTAATATTTTCTGTCCCTGCATCATTCAAAATTACGGTTATTATCTTTCAGGTACAAACCATTTTTCTTTGATAATATTACTATTCATACAATTTTTATTTTGTAAATCAGTCAAAATCATTGGAGAACGGCACAATTTTTACTAATTTATTATTTGTAATATTTTACAATTAAATGAAAGGTCTATATCGGAACATACTTCTACCTTTGTATCAATAAAATAATTTTTTATATGTTTTTTTTGCACTGTATAATCTTTATCATAATATTTTCAATGATGAAGAAGAACAGTATTGTTTAAACTAATAAGAGCAAGTTTTGGGTAGAAGTCTGAAAAAAATAATTAATTCTGTCGTTATTGTATTTTTTCTTTTCATTTTGTCGGGAAAATGCTCTCCTGCATTAGCTTTGGAAGGAAATTACTTTGCATTTAACTACCCTGCTTTTAATTTTCATTATACAATTTTTTCAACACTCTCTCTTTATAATCCTTCATTTTGGCTTTCCTTCAGTCAACCGTTACCCTTTCAATTAGACAGTTCAATAACAGATTCTACAATGAAGGATACTAGTGATGTATCCAATTTGAAAGACACAAGTAAAGTTACCACGTTAAAGGATACTAGTGATGTATCCAATTTGAAAGACACAAGTAAAGTTACCATGTTAAAGGATACTAATGATGTATCCAATTTGAAAGATACAAGCAAAAAGGAAACAACCTATAGTAAAACTACTCCATTTGAGAGAATTGACACACTGCATCCAAAAACAGAAATAAAGAACCACCCCAAAGGTTTTAGCAGTTATTCTACAATTGATAAAGAAGTTGATACATTAACAACACATTTTGATATTGATAAGCATGATATTGGATACTCATATAACATTGGCCTTGACGAGTATTTAAAAATCAGGAAGAAATCAATTCAGAATGTACTTTGGGACTCCTTAATGGCGAGATACAGCCTTGCAGAAGCTTTGTCCGGCGGCGACCTTGCCAGGTTAATCAGCCAGTCAACCGGTTTAACCATTCCGGTACCACCAAATCCAATTATGGGAATTTTCGGAAAACCAACTATTAATATAAACGTTCAGGGTGAACTCAACTTAACACTCGGTTGGAGATGGGATTCGCAAAACCTTGGAGCCGTATCGGCTTTTGGCCAGACGCAAAGCACACCTATTTTCAATCAGGATATCAGGGTAAATGTTTCCGCAAAAATCGGAGACAAACTTAAACTCACAACCGATTGGAATACACACAGGCAGTTCGATTACGATAATAAATTCAAATTAGGATTCGAAGGTGATGATGACGACATCATCAAACTGGTTGAGCTTGGAAATGTAAACTTGCCGCTTCCTACAACGTTAATCAGGGGAGGACAAACTCTTTTCGGAGTAAGGTCTGATTTTCAGTTTGGCCCGCTTTTTCTGAAGACAATTTTTTCACAAAGACGCGGTGAAAGAAAATATGTAGATGTTAGGGGTGGTACAAGCAGAATGCCATTCCAAATCAGAGCTTATGATTATGCACGAAATCATTTTTTCCTCGATACAGCCTATCGTTCTATTTACAGAGAATATTTTAAAAACTCAACCGGTGTTATTCCTTCAAATGGCCAGGCTATTAGAGTCAAAGAAATTGAAGTTTGGGAATCGGAAAATAACATACAGAATGCTGCAGTTTATTCGACTTATGCAGTTGCATTCGCTGACTTAAATCCTATTAAAGCAAAACAGGGTGTAAAGTATGCTGATAGTTTGAAAAAGGTACCTGTATCGACAGGAATTGTGGAAGCGGGCCAGTTCGTAAAGTTGGATTCAACAAGGTTTAAGATTGATTATAACCTCGGAACACTTACCGTATTAAATCTCCGGGCTGACAGGTATTATGCCGTTTCATACCGTGTTGAAGGAGCAACGCTTTCTAATGATGATGATGAATACTTTGGTTCATTTTCAAGTATGCCGGGTTCAGGTACAAAAGATACTTTGATACTGAAACTGATACATAGAACAAATTTGTTACCAGCCTACAAAACGCTATGGGCAAGGCAGATGAAAAACATTTATTCTATAAATGCAACGAATGTCAATCCTGATGATACAAGAATAGCGGTATGGTACTTAAACCAAAATAATGATTCAAGCGATGTTTTGCCCGGTGCTCCTGATAAATTAGTAACGATACTTGGAGTTGACAGGGTTACTAACAGCACGGGGAATCCAACGCCCGACGGTGAATTTGATATGCGTCCGCCTTTTTTCAATTTTGAAAGAGGTGAAATTACTTTTCCCAGTCTTGAACCATTCAGGGAAGGACTGCAAAGTTATTTCATCAAACAAGGTAATGAACAGCTTGCCGCACAATTCATATATAATGAGATTTACGATACAACCTACGAAGTTGCCCGAAGAAATACCGGAAGAGATAGATTCATAGTATCGGGTGAAGTTTCCGGCAGGGCGACAAACAAGATACCTTTGGGTGCATTCAATCTGGCTCAGGGCAGTGTGAAAGTTTCTCTTGACGGAGTACCGCTTAGGGAATTCGAAGATTATGTTGTGGACTATTATTCCGGGATGTTGACTATCAGAAATCAAAGGGCATCATTGCCCAATGCAAATTTAAAAATCGAATATGAAGCCAATGATGTCTTTAATATATCAACAAGAACTTTAACAGGAATAAGAGGAGATTACCAGCTTTTCAAGTCGCGAAAACTAAATGCAGGGCTTGGTTTTACACTAATGTACTATGACCAGTCTGCTATTATTGACAGAGTGAGGCTTGGCGAAGAACCTGTGTCGAATACAATGTTCGGACTCGATACAAAATTGCAGTGGGATACTCCCTGGTTAACAAAAATGCTGGACGCACTACCCTTTTATGATACAAAAGCCACATCATCACTTCAACTTAGGGGTGAATGGGCTATTACTTTTCCCGAACCTAATAAAAGAACATCAGAAGTTACATCAGACTTCAATGAACCTGTCGTTTACATTGACGATTTTGAAGGAGCCCAACGATATATTTCTCTCGGATTATCCGCGGCACAATGGATTCATTCTGCACAGCCTGTAGATACACTTATAGGACCGGATGACCCGGCAAGAGCAAAACTCAGAGGGAAGATGCATTGGTTCCAGTATTTTATTCCAAAGGTACCAATCAACCAAGTTTATCCCCAAAAAGACATAGTTCAGGGACGTTCTAACATCAATCCATTGAATGTCATCTTTAATCCTGTGATGAGAGGTATTTATAATCAGAATCCCTTATTCCTCGATTCACTCGACAGAGATTTCAATCCTGCTGACGAATTTGGCAGTAAACCTGAAAACAGGGAGAAGATATGGTCGGGTATGGAAAGGCTGTTTTCATCATTTAATACTAACTTCGATACTGAAAATATTGATTATATTGAAATAATGATGAAAATTGATGTTCGGGAGCCCGGAAAAACAAGGATGTTTATTGATTTGGGACAAATTAGTGAAGATATTATACCAAACGGAATACTAAACACCGAGGATGGAATTACAAAAGCAAATCCTGTGGCAAATAATATAATTGACCCCGGAGAAGATATTGGGATTGATGCACTCGATGATGCTCAGGAGAGGGCGTCAGGCTTATATCCTATGCCATTAGACCCTAATGGTGACCCGGCAAGAGATAATTACTTTTTTGATTTCGGGAAAGATGACAATAAACGTAATGAAAATGATTTCAGGAAATATAATAATTTTGAGGGAAATTCTCTCGTATCGGAAATTGGGCAATTCCCTGATACGGAAATACTGAATAAGAATAACGGCCAAACTATATCTCTTGATAACAGCTACTATACATATGAGGTGAATTTACTACCAATACCTGAGATTAATCCGCAAATAGTCGGTGGTTCGCCGCAATATGGATGGTATCTATACAGAATACCAATCAGGAAGCCGAAATCGAGTGTAGGGAACCCATCTTTTGCAAATATTCAGTACATAAGAGTATGGTTTAAAGGCGGGCAGTTCGCCGCACAAATAGCTGACTGGAGATTGGTTGGTGCCCAGTGGCAAAGAGTGAATAACTTCCAGGAAAATGTTACGGTGGATGATAGCGTACTTCAAATATCATTCGTAAACATCGAGGAAAACAGCGAAGCGCCGAATTATTACACAATGCCACCCGGCGTCCAGGCACCAAGGCAGTTGAACAATCCTGACCCAAATCAGGATATTAGATTGAATGAACAATCCGTAGCAATAAGCGTAAGAAATCTGAGGTATGGGGAGGAAAGAATGGCTACAAGGATTTTCCGGCAGTTAGATTTGTTTTATTATAAATACCTTAAGTTTTTTGTTCATGGCGATGGCACAATGCCTGACAACATAGTTCCGGGAGCTATACCAAAAGCGTACACATATCTCAGGTTCGGTATTGATTCTGCAAATTACTATGAATATAGAAGGCCCCTGTTACGTGGTTGGCAGGATATTAATATCATATTATCACAATTAACGGCAATTAAACAAGTAAGGGATTCTCTTGGAATTTTATCGAGGCAGGCATTCCCTGTGCCTGGTGACCCGCTCGCTATTTTTGCAATTAAAGGAAATCCTACTTTAACAAGAATACAATTTTTCGGATTCGGAATTTCAAATCCTGCCGAAAGATATCCAAATGAACTTTCGACAACGATGTGGATTGACGAACTGAGGCTGTTAAGCCCCGAACATAGAAGCGACTGGGGAGGTGTCGGCAGCTTCGACATGAAACTCGCCGATTTAGGAAATATCAATGCAAATGTTTCGCACACTAATCCCAACTTTCACATGCTGGAAGAAAGGTTTGGCAACAGAATCAGTTCAACCAACTGGTCATTTAATGCCCAGGGAAATCTTGAAAAGTTTGCACCTGAATCCTTCAAGAATATGAGGATTCCGATTTCATACAGCCATTCGGAATATGTACTGGACCCTGAATTTGTTTCAAACAATGACGTTAAGCTGACAGATGCCGCTGATGCGGCAGGTGAAAGGGCAAGGATAGATGCTATAAACCGCGGCTTATCAATCGAACAGGCTCAGGTAATCAGTGATGAAACAAGAAGAGCAACCATAACAAAATCGCAGACTCTACGAGTTCTCGATAGTTGGGCTTTAACAGGCATCAGGCTTGGAATTCCAATCAATTACTGGCTGATTGATGATACCTTTAATAAATTAACATTAGGATATTCATATTCACAGGAATGGGAGAGGTCGCCTGTCGTTGCAGAACGCTTTAGCTGGCAATGGAATTTTACAACTCAATATAGTATTCAGTTTACGAAACTTTTGACTGTGGAACCATTCAAATGGGCAGAAGAAAAACCCTTTTTTAATGTATATAAAGACATGAAAATTAATTTTGCCCCTTCAAATTTTACTGCATCATTTAATCTAACAAGAAGAAGAATTACGGAACAATCAAGGTTTTTGGAAACGCCAAGCCCGGTATTTCGTGAGTTTTCTGCGCAAAGGCAGGCACAGTTTACATGGAAATTTACTGAAAATGGTTTCCTAAGCCCTGCTTTGGATTATAATGTTTCGACAATCAGCACACTTGTTCCTTTTGAACTGGATGAGACGGGACAACAGAGAACAGGAAGCCAGATAGCATCGCTGATGTTCCTCAGAAACGGAAATCTCGTGAATCTTGGCGATATAAATAATCATATGCAGACGGTTACTTTGAATGTTAAACCGAGACTGCCTATAGGGGCTTTTCATAAGTATATTGATATGTCGGGTTCGTTTGTAACAACATACAATTGGCTGAATCCTTTACAACCTGACCCCGCAATTCGGGATATAGCAAAATCTGCAAGCTGGAGGAATACGATTAGGTTTAACACCGGATTTAAATTTAAGACAATGACCGATGACCTGTTTGGAATATTGTCATCTACCCTTATAAAGAGAATTCCCGACAAAGATACTTCAGGGCCAACCGTGATTGGGAATATCCTAAGAACCATTAAGACAATATTTTTTGATTTCGATAAGGTTGATTTGATTTTTACACAGTCCGGGAATTCGTTGAATCCCGGAGTAATGGGTGGTACAGGTATTACGAATTTTTGGGGTTTCTGGCGTAACAATGACGACATGCTTGGGCCAAGTCTTGCATACCAGCTTGGCCTGGTTTCTAATCCTCACGGTGGGTTCAGGATACACCCATCGTCAAGTTTTCCATTTTTTGGTTTTGAAACATTTCCGGGTAAAAGGCCTCCAAATGCTGTCTTACAAGATAATTTCCAACAAAAAACTACTTTTGAGATTAAAACATCAAGAAAGCTCTGGGAAGGAGCAGTTTTAGACTTGAATTGGTCAACTGAATTCGGATTTAGTAAGAACCAGACTGTACTAACCGATGGCGTCGGAAATCCGACATTTACGAACATAATTTCGCTTGAATCACTAAACAGGACTTATTTTAGTATTCCGCCAATTTTCGGAATGAATATATCAAATAATACTGTCGAGCATATAATAAGTTTGTATAATACCAGAAAAACGGAAATTGACAGGTTACCGGTTGATACAATTCAAAAGAATCAAATGTTATTGCTCGCCCTTTCGGAATCTTTCAGGGATGGACTTGAGTTTTTTAGTATCTTCGGGGGACCCGGTGGCGTGTATTTGCCAGCTATTAACTGGGGATTCAGATGGGAAGGCCTGGAAAAATGGGAGATATGGAATAAGACTTTAAAGAATGTTTCGGTTGAGCATACTTATACTTCTAAGTATTCGGAAGTGGCACAAATTACAGATAATGGAAAAACGATACAAACACAGATGGTACAAGTGGGATTTCAGCCTCTGATTGGTATTAATATGGGTTTTAATGAAGATAAGCTGAAAGGAGTGATGACTGCATCTTTCAGACTATTGACAACAGCATCATATAATTTGCTCACATCCAACAGAAATACAATTTCAAAGCAGGCAACTACAGAGATGCAGATTCAGGCTAATTATGCGATGAGAGGATTTGAATTTCCATTTTTAGGCCTGAATTTGAAGAATGACCTTGAATTTATCTTCTTCACATCATATAAAAATAATAAAACTGCAACGTATGACATATATGATTACCAGGGAGAAAACGGACAAACAATACAGGGCAATACACAGCTTACCATTGAACCACGTGTAAGGTATTCTATGAGTAAAAGAGTAACTGCTTCATTTTTTGTAAGGTATGACGGCACTTTCACTGAAGGAGCGGCACAGCCGGGTTACAGCACAACACAAGTGGGCTTAGACATAAGAATTAGTATTGCAGGTGGTAGATAAAAGTGAGTTAATTGTTAACAGTGAAAAGTTGTGGATATATTCTATTAATTTTCAATTTCCAATTTCCAATTTTCAATTTTTAATGAATTTTCAATGAACAAATTATCAAAATATTCAATTTTATCAATGTCTATTTTCCATTTCCTAATTCCAATAATTGATTTTTCAAATAATAACTGATGTATAGCAAATTAAAAAACCTTATCAATTCAGATAAAACTTAGTAAAAATGTAATGACTCTACATAAAACCTTATTATTCACTAAACCTGTTTTGTATTATTCTATTGTCAATTCTTTTTTAATAAGGTTAAATAAACCGGATTCCTATTTCTATACTAAGGTTCAAAGGCCATTATGCAACATGAGATAATAATTATGAAATGCGTTTTATAAATAGATTAAATAATGGTATTTTTGAGGCTATTAATTTTACAGGAACAATGTTGTTACAGAAATATAAAATTTGGTTATATAATGAATAAAATAATTGAAGCGAGATTTTTGGCACCCGATATTAAACTATTCAAAATTGAAGCATCGAAAATTGCACAAAAAAGAAAAGCAGGCCAATTTATCATATTGAGGGTTCATCCCGATGGTGAGAGAATACCACTTACAATTGCCGACTCGAATAGTAAAGATGGTACGATAACGATTATTGTACAAGGTGTTGGTAAAACGACAAAACAGCTAAATACTTTAGAAGCTGGTGAATATATTCAAGACCTTGTCGGGCCTCTTGGAAAGCCTTCGGATATAGAAAATTTCGGAACGGCAGTTAGTATTGGCGGAGGCGTAGGCACCGCAATTGCATTTCCAACTGCTAAAGCTTTGAAGGAAGCAGGAAATCACGTTATAAGTATAATCGGTGGCAGAACAAAGGAACTTGTACTCCTGGAAGATGAGATGAGGGCTGTCTGTGATGAAGTATATCCGACAACGGATGATGGCTCTTATGGCTATCATGGTTTCGTTACAAATAAACTGCAGGATTTATTAAATGAAGGCAGAAAAATTGATTTTGTGCTTGCAATAGGGCCTATACCAATGATGTCGGCAGTAGCAGAAGTAACCAGGCCTCATGGTATTAGAACAGTTGTCAGCCTGAACCCGATTATGGTAGATGGTACGGGAATGTGTGGCGGATGCAGGGCAATCGTTGATGACAAAACAGTATTCGTCTGTGTTGACGGCCCTGAATTCGATGCTCATAAAGTTAATTTTAATATTTTAACAAAGAGAAACAGGATGTATTTATTGCAGGAAAAAGTATCTTACGAGCATTACTGCAAATTGGAAAGAAAGATTAAGGAAGAAGTGGAAGTATAAAAGTGTTGTGTTTTGAATTAAAATGTAGGGGTTGAAAATTTTCAACCCTTTGTAAAATTGAAAATTGAAAATTGAAATTTTTTTTAGTGGAGAATGGAAATGGCTGGTATAACACCGAAAGAGAGAATGGCTATTCAGCGCCATCATATGTTAGAGCAAGACCCTGATGTTAGAAATAAAAATTTTAGTGAAGTAAATCTGGGATATACTGTCGAGTTAGCAAAAGAGGAAGCATTAAGGTGTATTCAGTGTAAAAAACCTCTGTGTATTGACGGATGCCCTGTAACGATAAATATTCCTGCATTTATAAAGAAAATAGAAGAGGGTGATTTTAAAGCTGCTGCCGCTATACTTAAAAAAGATAATGCATTGCCTGCAGTCTGCGGAAGAGTATGCCCCCAGGAAGAACAATGTGAAAAAGTTTGTATCGTAGGAAGAAAGAATGCACCTGTTGCTATCGGATATCTCGAAAGGTTTGCCGCCGATTGGGAAAGAGAAAATCTCGGAATACAATTAGCAGAGAAAAAACCAAGTAGCGGAAAGAAAGTTGCTATTGTTGGCGGAGGGCCTGCCGGATTGAGTTGTGCAGGGGACTTGATTCAAATGGGACATGATGTAACTGTATTCGAAGCCTTACATGAAATTGGAGGTGTTTTAATTTATGGAATACCTGAATTTCGTCTGCCCAAGGCAATAGTCAAGGCAGAAGTCGAGGGTTTAAAGCAAATGGGGGTGGAATTTCGTACAAATTCTGTTATTGGCTTAACAGATACTGTTGATGAATTACTACAGGAATATGATGCAATTTTCATTGGAGTCGGTGCAGGACTACCCTACTTTTTGAATATACCGGGGGAACAGTTAAACGGAGTTTATTCATCTAATGAATATCTGACACGAGTGAATTTGATGAAGGCGTATGACTTTCCGAGAAGCGATACTCCTATGTTTAATATAGAAGGAAAAAGAGTAGCCGTTTTCGGTGGCGGCAACACAGCAATGGATGCTGTGAGAACTTCATTGAGACTAGGAGCAACCCGGGGAATGATAATATACCGCAGAACAGAAACTGAAATGCCTGCCAGAATAGAGGAGATTCAACATGCAAAAGAAGAAGGTGTTGAATTTATGCTTCTTGCCGGTCCGCTCGAATTTCATGGTACTGAAGATGGATGGCTGAGAAGTGTAACAATACAGAAAATGGAACTTGGAGAACCCGATGCTTCCGGCAGAAGAAGGCCTGTTCCAATAGAAGGTGCTATTGAAGAAATTCCTATCGAAGTAGCTGTTATTGCCATAGGAAATGGTTCGAATCCAATAATAAGCAAAACCACACCTGACCTTAACGTAAATAAATGGGGCAATATATTAGTGGATGAAAACACAATGAAGAGCAGTAAGAAGGGTGTTTTTGCCGGAGGAGATATCGTAACAGGTGGTGCTACCGTAATACTCGCTATGGGAGCAGGGAGAAAAGCAGCAAAAGCAATTGATGAGTACGTAAAAAATAAAGATATCTGGTAAATTTTATTACTCAATTATATTGAATAATTTACAATTTTTATTAATTTGGACAGAACTTTGTTTTGTCCTTTTATTTTTAGTTATTCGTTTTATTTATTTAATACTAACACGATAACAAGAGTAATTAAATGAAAAGATTTAATAGATGTCATTCTGAGCATAGCGAAGAATCTAACTTACTTATAATTCAGAAATTAGATTCTTCATTCCGCTTTGCTCCATTCAGAATGACATACATTATTCTACTAATTTTGTTTTAAATTTGGTATAAGAACTGATGTCAGAAAAAAATAATGAACTCCCAAACTCTGTTGAGGGAAAGGAATATAAAAATAAAAATATCAAGGCAAAACTGCTGTCCTCGCAGCGTATCACTACATTGGACCTTGCACGTATTCTCGCAATGATAACAATGATTATGGGACACTCCCTGGATGCGATTGCTACACCTGCCGAATTGGATATATCACAATTTCCCTGGAATATCTGGCATTACATCAGAAGATTCACCGCTCCGATATTTCTCACGGTTTCGGGTGCCGTTCATGTTTTTGCAAATAAAAGGGATGAAAATGGAAGGTTACAAAGGAAGACAATAATCAGAAGAGTAAAAATTGCTGTTATTCTTTCTGTAATTGGTTATTTGTTCATGTTTCCGGCATATTCCTTTTTTGATGCTTTTTTTATCGAGGCGAAGTTATGGAGACCATTTTTTCAAGTTAACATATTACAATTGATTGGTTTTTCTCTGCTATTTGTATTATTGTTATTTTTAATAACGAAAAAGGATAAAACATTAGGAATAGTATCTTTCTCATTGGCAGTTATAATAACTATATCATCTCCTTTTATACATAGTATTAACTGGTTTAATTATTTACCTGAATTCTTCGCTGCTTATCTATCAACAGAACACGGTTCCATGTTCCCTGTATTTCCTTATACAGGCTTTATGTTATATGGAGTTGCTTTTGGTATAATTCTAAAAATAATGGACCCTGAAAAAAGAACAAAATTTTTAATATGGGCAGGTGTTCCAATAGGTTTAGTATTTCTAATTCCAAGCTTCTTTCTTACCGATTTCTTCAAATATGAAATGGCATTCAAAGTATTGGACAAAGTAAATCCGGGAATAATTCTCAACCAGATTGGTGTGGTTTTCATTGTTCTTGCTTTTGCCGGTGTTACTTATACTTATACAAAAAAAATATCATTCTATTATGCTTTCTTTGGGAAGAATGCTCTGTTTATATATGTTGCCCACTTGATATTTTTGTTTGGTTCGGGTTGGTTCCCAAGTATTGCGAGGCTGTATCCAAAACAAATTCATATTCTACCATCCATCTTAATTTCAATAATAATTGTTCTTTTAACCTTGGGAACAGCATATTTTTACGAGTTTACTATAAATAAATTTCCGAATGCCAGAAAATATTATAAATACGCATTTTACATTATTCTTGTATATTTTCTTATTATTGGTACTTTAGCTCAGTTGATTTACCAGGAACTTTTTGCCGGATAGAAAAATGAAAATAGAAAATTTAGATTATCAATTTTTAAATGAAAATCAATTTGTTAAAGAAACTTCTGAAAAATTGAAATATTATGCTAGATTGTCATTCCTGCGAAAGCAGGAATCCGGTTCTGGAGCAACATTATGGATACCCGCTTTCGAGGGTATGACATATAGAGAATATTTTTCAGATGTTTGTTAAAATAATTGCAGGTTAATAAATGAAATACCTCGGGATTCTTACGGTTGTTATTTTTGTTGCGATTTTTTCATTATCATTCAGAAACGAAACGTCCATCATTGACCACCCAATTATCGAAGATGCATATTACACATTTTCAGTTGCAAAAAACATAGCACATGGAAATGGTATCAGTGCTGACGGAGAAAATCTGACAAATGGATTTCAACCATTATATACCTTCCTGATTGTACCTGCATTTGCAATTACAAATAATGATTATTTGTCAGTTAGAATAATTTTTATCTTTTTGGTACTTCTATTTACAGCATCAGCATTTTTATTTGCATCAATAATACGAGACACTTTTTCTGAATTATTAAAAATAGGTAAAAAGGAATTGTATTGGATATCCTTTTTTATTTACTTATCCTCAACTTTATTTTTTAAAAATCAACTTAATGGCCTGGAAACAGGATTAATATTTTTCTTATTATTAGCATTTATAAGATATTATCAGAAAATAGATAAATTTAATTATAAAAACATTATTATACTTGGTGTATTACAAGGATTATTGGTTATTACAAGAATTGATTCTGTTTTTCTTGTTATAATATTTTTCATTTTTATCCTTACAAAAAAAGAAATGGCGTTTAAGAACCGATTAATTTTTGCTTTATTATCCGGCTTAATAGCATTCATCATTTCTTTGCCATGGTGGTGGTATAATTACCATTATTTTAATTCAATAATGCCATCAAGCGGACGTTCACAATTTGGTTATGACTTCAAAATCCATAGAATTTTTAACATTTTAAGTGCTATAGCACAAAATTTAGTACCTGACACTTATACTTTTGATAGAGTTATAGTTGGTTGGGGTGGTATTTTTGCCAGGTTTGGATTGGTGATTTTTATTATTTTATTTTTAAAAATAAAATTACCAGGTTTAATAAAAAAATTGTCTGATAATAATAGAATGAATTATAGATTTTTAGAAATTCTATATGTCGTAACTCTATTTTCGATTGTATTAATATTTTGGTATTTCTTATTCTCATCAGCGAGCCATTTTTATCACAGATACCTGTGTTCAATTACATTAATTGGTCAAATATTAACTGTCATATTCATTAGTTATTTGTTTGTGAATAAAAAAATATTTTATTACAGTTTAACATCATTATTGGCAATGGCTTTGGTCATTATTACCGTTACTCTTCATTCGGGAAAATTAATGAACAAAAGTCAATTTTATAAATACCAGTTGCCACTTGTGATGAAATATGTACCAGAAACTGAATTTGTTTCCGCATCTCAAAGCGGAACACTTGGTTTTTTTAGGAAAAAAGTTTTAAATCTTGATGGAAAGGTTAATAATGATGTATTAAAATATAATAAGAGAATACCCGAATATCTATCTTTAAAAAAAGTAAAATGGTTTTGTGACTGGAAATTTTTTGCAGAGTTAAATTTAGGAAACAATCCTGAAAAAGCAGGTTGGAAATTAATACACCGTTATGGAGATTTTAATTTATACCATAAATCATCGGAATGATACGTCGAATTATTGAATTATATAAACGATTAAAGACAAAATGGTTCAGATATATTTAATATTAATGTTTATTACAATCTTTTTGTATAACTACCAGGTGTTTCCACTTGACAGGACATACGGTGTTACATCATTGGATTTGGTTACATTATTATTTTATCTTTATTTTATTAAAAGAATTATTTGGAATGGAGATAAGCTAACGATTGGCTGGCACAAAGCAATTTATTTTTTTATCGGACTATTTATTGCTGTTTTGCTTTCGGGATTAACACCTCTGTTAGGTGGTTCCTCACCAAATTTATTCCAATTTCTGAAAACTTCTATCCACATAATATTCTTAGGTTTTTTTGTATTTATAGCTGTATCTTATCCTATCAAAACAGAGACATGGACAAATGTTATAAAAATGTGGCTAATCCTCTCTATTATTATTAATATTTTCGGGATATATCAAATACCTGCACGTGCATTCGATTTGCCTTTTGCATGGCTCGATTTCACAAATATCAGCATGGGTATAAGAGGTTCGATAGATATTGAAGAAATAAAACAGTTAAGCCTCCATTGGGGTAACTTCTATAGGGCAACGTCGATTTTCCCCGAACCGTCTGCTTTGGCTTCATTTAATGTAGTTATATTCACTTTCTTATTAGTACCATATATTCAAAAAACAAAAGCTTTCTTTAAATCGAGAATTGTCAATGTAATTCTCTTTATTACGACATTAGCAGGATTATTTCTTACATTTTCGATGACAGCATTTGCTGGGGTATTTTTGGTAATAACCGGGATATTTCTGCTTGAAAGCTTCAAAAGATTAATTCCATTGATTGTTATTTTAATATCCTCGGTTTTGATAATTTTTTTGACAGACTCCCTGGTTAAAAGTTTTGCAGGTGTCAGCGTTGCCGAGTTATTCCAGAATAGGATTGAGGGAATATGGCATTATGGTTCTGTTAATAAGGAAGGAATGGAAGGTGAATCTATTTATGGGAGAATGAATACAGCCAAGAGAAGCCTTAATATTTGGAAGAAACACCCCATAAATGGCTGTGGTATTGGGTTAACAGCTTATGATAAAGAAGAAGACATTTATTTCAGTGATTTTTCATCGCTTACTGCACTTGCTGAAACAGGTTTGGTAGGTTTTATATCATTGACAGGAATGTTCATTGCTCTTATAATTATTTCCGGAAAATATATAACAAATAAAAAATTATTTTCAGATTTAACAATGGAACACAAGCGGCTCCTTGGAATATTATTTTATTTAATGCTACACCAGGTTTTAATCAATTTTATTACCGGAAATAATCTTGTTAAAGATTCATTGTGGGTTCCTCTCGGAATGATTTTTTCAATTATTAATGTTACAATCATTAAACAAGGGGGCAAGGTATTTACAATCAGTTTGATGAAAGCACCTTTGAAGCAAACTTTTCTCAACGCATTAAATAAAAGTGTAATATCAGAAGAAAAAAAACCGTATAAAAAACCTCTTCAATAAAAAAAGTGTAGAGTTTCGAGTTTTGTGTCTTGGATGATTACCTATAACCAGGAAAATATAAAATTTCATATTCTATAAATATTTTTTTTGGAAATCTCAAATATTCATATTAAATTAACCATGAAATCGTAAGTCTATAAAAAAAAAAACTTAGCAATTTTGTTTGATAATTCTTTGTTAAAATAGATTTTGTAAATCACAAAACATTGAATTAATCAGGGAGTAGTAGCTTATGAAGAAAAAAAACATCAATAACTAATCAAAAAATATTTCACTTTGTTTTATTGAAAAACAAAGAGCCGAAGGGCGAGCCCTGCGGCTCCAAACGTTACCGTTCTCACCCGCAAAGGAGTTTCGCTAATTCTAAGCGGATGTGAGGGCAAAATTATCAAATAATTTTGTTTAATTAAAATTAGAGAGGTTTATTATGAAAAAGTATTTTTTATTTATAGTAATTTTATTATTAATAAGTATTTCAAAAATTACATATTCTCAAGTTGCCCAATGTTTCCCTGGATTTATTTCTAATTTCATTTTTGCTAATTACCCGATCCCTAATTATGGTGATTGTAATGTATTAATAGAATATTGTTGTAAATGGGACCCAGTAAATAAACGTGTTGATGCATATTTTAATGGTTTTAATGCTTATAGTTCTTGTATGCTATATATTACCGATTGGGATATTTTTATGAAATGGATTAATGCTCAAATTGCAGCAAGTGATTTTTGCTATGAATATTTCCCTCCTTGTGATGAACCAGAAGCTGGATGGATCACTAAAGTTGTACATATCGCACAATGTAATTATTTTGAAAATAAACTACCGCCTGCCCCAGGCGAAAATGAATATTTTTTACATTTATATCCATGTGGTTATGGTAATGAATGTATTTATTATTATAGAACTTGTTATGATTGGCAAATTCATGATTGGGTAACTGAGTTTGACCATAGTGAAATCGTTGGAACACCTGATTGTCCTTTAACAGTCCCGGAATTACCACCACAAGGTAAAACCTGGAATGAATATTGGATAACAAGGTGCTTTGCAAAACAATGTCAATAAATTGAAATTTCTATATGCGGAGCAAGTTTAATAACTTGCTACATATATTTAAAAAAAAATGTTAAGAAAAATAAATATTAATAAGTTATGAAAAAATATATAAAATTGTTAGCGTTCATTGTTATTAATTCAATTAATATATTTTCACAAGATAGTATATTTAATAATCTAGAATATTACAGAGTAACTGCAAATTACAATGGTTCTGCTTATAATGGAAATACAATTTTGGTTTATGGTGTCGGAGGAGTAATCATTCGTTCACTGGATGATGGTAATAATTGGTTACAGACTAATTTAAACGATTCATTTAATATTGTAAAAATTACAAATATCAATAAAAACTTTTTTGGTATAATTGATAAAAGATATATAATAAAATCAATTGATGATGGTAGAACCTGGCAACAATATGATTTTGGAGACACTACAGATTTTTATAAAATTATTGCTTATGATGATAAATTATATTGCCTTAGTAAATTCAGAATACTTATCTTAAATCATCAAATGGAATTATTGAAAAATTATTCTTTAATCTCAGATACTACATATTTTGATTTTACTATAACAAATAATAATTTAATTTATTCAGCAGGCAAAGGAAAGCTTGGTATAATTGATTTGACTAATGATAACACAAATTTTATTGATTTAAAGGATATAGGTATTTGTTCGGATTGTCCTGTTATTAAAAATTTGTTTTCCGATGCTGATATAACTTATTTTAATTTGAATTATGATTTATATGAATATGATGGTAATAATATTAAACTAATTTTCACCCCCATAAAATCAGGAATTTATGCTGCAAATAAAGGGGAGGTTTTTGAACTTTATAACATTATTAACACCTCTTCTAATCTCGATTCATTGTATTTTATAAAAATCAATAAAGTAACAAAAAAAGACTTACAAATAAAAAAACCGGGTAATGATAGATACATAAGTGGACTCATATTTAAAGATCTTAATTTTATTACTAAAGATACAATTATTGCAGTAGGTAAAGATAAACTTATATATATGTCTTATAATAGAGGAACAAATTGGGTATTAAAATCTCATTTTAATGTTTCCTCCGATTATGGTGATATATTTATGTTTGATAGTCTTCATTCGAATCGGGCAAGTAAATATGCCAAATTTGTAAAAACAACCGATGGGGGAATAACATGGCTTCCACAAAAAAATTATAATCCAAACTTTATCAATTTAGAATTCAGCGACCCTTCAAATTTTGGTAAGACATTTTTTTCAGATAAAAATAATGGTTTTGTATACAGGCAAGAAAAGATTAAAGGTGAATTAAATCTTGCATATACAAAGGATGGCTGTGAAACGGTTAATTTAAAAAATGTAGATGAATTGATTATTAATCCACCTGATAAGTCATATATTTCTTTATATCATAATAATAATATAATTTTTGTAATCCCTAGTTTTTACAATAATAAATATATAGTAGATAAATATACTCATATATTTAGATTAAACGACACACTTGGACTGATAAAAAGAACATTTATTGACTCTGCACAGATTTTGTTTATGGATAAATTTGAGAATAATGTTTTATATGCCATATTAATTAATTATAGATATCCCAGGATTGAAAACAATCATTGGTATTTTGACAGTTTAAATTATAGTTTGATAAGTTCTGTTGATAATGGGGATTCATGGAACAAGGAAATGGATTTTGATTTGCCCAAATCGGATTTTTGGCCCTCTTCAATTACAAAAGTTAAAGATAATATATTTATTCCCTTTACATATTATCCCATTGATTTTTCATCTCATAAAACAGATATATTCTTGTTGAATATTAAAACAAAACAGTTAAATAAAATATTATCTGATGATAGTCTTTATGTAAATACATATGGAATTATTAGTATAAATGATAGAACATATTTTAACGGAAATATTCTTACTAAAGATAAATGGTGTGCTGAAATTTTAGTAAATGATGATATTGATAACCAACCAACAGTTTGGAGAGCTCTGCCGCCACAGAAAAGATATCGTTATTTTATTTCTGCAAAAAACGATAGTTTAATTTATTTATTTGGCTATGATTCATTATTCAATTCAAATGTTATTTGGTTTGCTAAATCAAAAAAAATTACAGGCGTGGAAGTGCAAACTGAAGTATTAAATAAAATGTATTTAACTCCTCCTTCACCCAATCCAGCTAAAGATTTTGTCAAAACAAGAATTTACTGGGATAATAATTATGATTTTGAAGATGCATCAATTAGTGTATATAATATATTAGGGTATCAAATCTTAGATAAAAAACAATTTTCTTTTACACAAATTAATTCATATTCGGGTGAATTAATATGGGATTCTTCGAATTATCCAAGTGGTGTTTATTTTATTTCGGTAAAACTCGGACCAAATTCTATAACACTTCCGTTAGTTATAATACATTAATACCTGCAAAATCATTTCGCTTGTTAATTTAAGGGCAGATTTGGAATCTGCCCCTACATTTTGAAATTTACATTCTACATTTTGCATTCTAAATTCTGCATTATCTACTTATTCTCTTTCATAAATTCTTCCATGAATTTCACTAATGCTTCGACTGCATCCATAGGACAGGCATTATAGACAGAAGCCCTAACACCTCCTACGCTGCGATGGCCTTTGAGGTTTGTCATATTGTATTTCTTTTTTGCCTCATCAATAAATTTTGCTTCAAGTTCAGGTGTATTCAGGTTCCAGGTGATATTCATCAATGAACGGTCTTCCTTATTCGGAATAGTGCCTTTGTAGAAATCAGAATGAGCATCAATATAATCATATAATAATGCGGCTTTCTTAATATTATTTTGTTCGACAGCTTCCAATCCGCCTTGTCCTAAAATCCATTTGAATGTTCTGCCTACAATATACACAGGAAGACAAGGTGGTGTGTTAAACATCGAATTTGCATCTGTATGTGTCTTATAAGCAAGCATCGTAGGAACATTATCCTTTTGTTTTTCCAGTAATGATTTTTTGATAACAACCATTGTAACTCCAGCGGGGCCTATGTTCTTTTGGGCACCGGCATATATAAGACTGAACTTAGAATAATCGAGAGGACGGCTCATAAAGTCTGAGGACATATCGGCGATAAGAGGTACATTTCCTGCATCAGGCATTTTTTGCCAGCGAGTACCGTATATTGTATTGTTTGTCGTTATGTGTGCATAATCGGCATCGGGATTGAATTTAATACCTTTCGGGATATAATTAAAATTTTTATCTTCGGAAGAAGCAACTACATTAGTCTCCCCTACCCATTTGGCTTCCTTCACGGCTTTCTTTGCCCAATAACCTGTCGTTACATAGTCGGCTTTTTTATTTAAAAAATTCATTGGGACCATAAGAAATTGAAGACTGGCTCCTCCACCGAGGAATAGTACAAAATATTCATCAGGTGATAAGCCGAGAATCTTCAATCCATCATTTTGCGTTTCCACAAACATAGCGTCATATTCCTTTGAGCGGTGGCTCATCTCCATGATTGACATTCCGGTATTATTGTAATCCAAAACAGCTTTCGATGTTTCTTCCAAAACGGGAATCGGTAAAATTGCAGGACCAGCAGCAAAATTATAAGCTCTTTTCATAAAATCAAACTCCTTATTTAGTTTCGTTAATCTTTTACGTTATTATACGTTATTTTGAAAACAAAGTTAACATTTTTAAACTACATTTTCAGCAGGAAAAAGTCAATAATTCTCAAAATTTTAGCTAATTTTATCTTTATGAACGGAGACATAATTTTTATAATTGTATTAGTAATTATTTTCATATCATCCCTATACCGGGCTACGTTTGGTTTTGGTGATGCTCTCATTGCAATGCCTTTGCTAGCATTATTAATGAACATCAAAATAGCTACTCCTATCGTAGCTTTTATGGGTTTTACCGTTTCTGTATTTATACTCTTAGGAAACAGGGAGAAACAGAATCTTGGCAAAATCTGGCAGTTGGTTGTTTTTTCAATCATCGGCATTCCTATAGGATTGCTTTTCCTGAAAGGTATTAATGAAAATGTTGTAAAAATTGTACTGGCACTAATACTCATTATATATTCTTTATTCAGTCTAACATATCCAAAGCTATATTTAAAAACAAATAAATCTGCTTTTGCGTTTGGAATTGTATCAGGAATTTTGGGTGGTGCATATAATACAAACGGACCTCCAATCATAATGTATGGAACACTCAGGAAGTGGACACCTGAAGAGTTCAGACTGCTATTGCAGGGAGTATTTTTGCCCACAAATATGTTTATTATAATAGGACATGGTTTTGCAGGTTTATGGACAGGCGATGTTGTTAAGGCAATGCTCTATGCTTTGCCTACAGTAATGGTAGCTACAATAATCGGAAACATATTGAATAAAAGAATAAGTGCTGAGAAATTTGAAAAGCTGGTATATTATTTTTTAATTGGAATAGGATCGATATTGCTTATTCAAGCTGTGATAAAGATTATTAATTAATTTCGGGTAAATCCTTCTTTTTTTTACTAAACTTTGATTTTAATCTTATAAAAAATTCTTTTATACTTTCTCTGTTTTTACCAATTTGATAACCGATTATCAGCAATAAAAAGCCAAAAATAAAGTAATTTTCCTTTAATTTTTCCTCAGCCCTAAAAATGGTGTTAGTAATAATTAAAAAGAATAGAAGATAAAAATAAATTAATAAGAATTGACCTAAATCTCCTTTTGCAGGTTTGAATAATGTTTTAAAGTTATTTTTTCCATAATTTATACCCTTTATCTGAAAAAGATCTATACTTCAATCCATTCCGGTAAATTTTCATTTGTTAATTTATAATATAAAGTTTCAGGAGCAATATCCAAATTATCTGCCCAGCAGATTGTACCTATATCTTTATTTATATAGAAATTCTTGAAAAAGTCTATATCCTTAAACTTTGAAAATAATCCTTTTTTATTAATATACTCTTTAAAGTCAAGAATACCGTTAACACTATTTTCAAAAAAAAGGTGAATTCGATAATCATCAATATATTTTGCATTAATAATATCGTGCATTATTACACCCTAATTAAATTGGTTCAATTGTATGAAGTGTTTTACCTTACTGTGCTAAATTCCAATTAATTAATAGCTCATCTTTATGTTGAACTGCCCATTCAAAACAAGTCCTAATGCCTTGGAAGGTAATGAACCCTCCAATATTGAAAAATCATTGATTTTAATTGATACATTGTATTCACCATATCTTGCATGAAAATGTGGTGGATTATGTTCATCAAAATATATCGCTATAACAATACCATAAAACCTGCATATCTCTGGCATATTTATTTATCTTACGTTATTATTAATTATTTATTTTCCTAAAATAGCAGACCATTACCTTAAATCAAAACGAGGAATGAATTGATTATTGTTATATTATTATTACTTAAATTCATTTTATCATCTATCCGATTTTCCTTAACTTTGAGGCTGAATTTAATTCATTTTATTGTAAATGATAAGATAAGGAGGAGCAATGAAAATTTTAATTTCGGATGGTATTGAATCTGCCGGCGGGAATATGCTGCAAGACGCCGGACATGAAGTTGTTAATCAGAAATTCACACCTGATGAGCTTCTGCAGGCGATTCCTGATTTTGACTGCATTATGGTTCGTTCGGCAACAAAAGTTACTAAGGAAGTTATTGACACGGGGAAAAAGCTGAAAGTCATTGCCAGAGGCGGCGTCGGGCTTGATAATATTGATGTAGTTTATGCAAAAGAAAAGGGTATAAAAATACTAAATACACCGGGTGCTTCTTCCATTTCAGTCGCAGAACTGGCAATTGCACATATGTTTGCAGTATGCAGGTTTTTGAATCTCAGCAATACGGAAATGCGAAGCGGTAAATGGCCCAAGAAAGAATATTCAAAAGGATTGGAACTTACCGGCAAAACACTTGGCATAATGGGAATCGGAAACATAGGCAAAGAAGTCGCAAAACGTGCCTTGGGACTTGGTATGTCTGTGATTGCATTCGACCCTTATGTTACTTCAATTGACCTGAATGTTAAACTTGTTTCGAAAGATGAGCTAATTGCACAATCGGATTTCATTTCAATGCACATGCCATTCATTAAAGCTGAAGGTCCATCACTTACAGCAAAAGAATTTGCAAAAATGAAAAAAGGCGTTATCGTTATTAATTGTGCAAGAGGCGGAGTTGTATCAGAAAAAGATTTACTCGATGCTTTGAACAATGGTACAGTAGCCGCCGCAGGTATTGATGTATTCGAAACTGAACCTCCTTCGGAAGCACAGAAGGAATTAATTAATCATCCGAGAGTATCGGTTTCTCCACATATCGGTGCATCAACAATGGAGGCACAGTTGAGAGTAGGAGTTGAGATTGCACAAAAAGTTATTGAGGCATTGAAATAGTAATTGATTGCTTTCTGAGCAAAGCGAAAAATCAATAAATAGTACCTATTAAGTTGCCCCCTTTTTCAAAGGGGGATTAAGGGGGTTTCCAAGATTCCTCACTAAGTTCAGAAAGATCTGTTATAAATTATAGTTCCAAATTTTTTTTAATTTATTTATTGTAATTATAGGAAAAGTATATGGCGATTTTTAGACCGTTCAAGGCATTCAGGCCACTTCCTCAATACGCCCAGGAAGTAGCCGCTAAGCCTTACGATGTATTAAATTCAAATGAAGCAAAAGAAGAAGTGAAGGGACATCCATTGTCCTTTCTACATGTTGGAAAACCGGAGATAGATTTAGACCCAAACATTAATCATTATGACCCCCAAGTCTATGAAAAGGGTAAAGAGAATTTGATGAAGTTAATAAATGATGGGATACTTAAAGAAGACGAAGCACCATTTTTCTATGTTTATGCACAGACCATGGATGGCAGGACTCAGTATGGCTTGGTGGGATGTGCCTCGGTTGATGATTATTGGAATGATGTGATTAAAAAGCATGAAAAAACACGTAAAGACAAGGAAGATGACAGGTCAAATCATGTGAGAATTACAAACTCACATTCAGGTCCCATCTTTCTCACATACAGAGATAATGACGAAATCAATAAAATTGTAACACAAATAACAAATGAAGCACCTGAAATTAATTTGGTGGCTCTCGATGGAATTCGGCATCAGTGCTGGGTGATTAGGGATAAAGATAAAATTGAAAAAATAAGAAATACCTTAGCTAATGTTCCGAATTTTTATGTGGCTGACGGCCATCACCGTTCTGCCGCCGCTGGTATTGTCGGAAGAGAAAGACAAAAAGCAAATCCAAATCACAAAGGAGATGAAGAATATAATTTCTTTCTTACTGTACTTTTCCCAGCCAGCCATTTATATATAATGGACTATAATCGTGTAATCAAGGACCTGAACGGTTTGACAAAAGAAGAATTTTTTGAAAAGCTGGAAAAACATTTCACAATCACTGAGTCTAATTCAAGGTTCAAACCAGCAAAAAAAGGTGAAATCGGAATGTATATTGATGGGAAATGGTTTCAATTAAATATAAATGCTAATTTACTCAGAAATCCCGACCCGGTGGAAAGCCTCGATGTGGCTATATTGCAGAAATATGTCAATGATGAAATTCTCGGAATAGACGACCCTCGAACGAGCAAACGCATTGATTTTGTAGGCGGAATCAGAGGGTTGGAAGAATTGGAAAGACGGGTCAATTCAGGCGAGATGAAACTTGCATTTGCAATGTATCCAACATCCGTTAATGAGCTGATGAAAATTGCAGATGCAGGAAAAATCATGCCGCCCAAGTCAACATGGTTTGAACCCAAGCTGAGGGATGGCTTGTTTGTGCATTTTTTGGATTAGGATAACAGTCTGAACCGCAGATTTAGCTGATTATTGGATTTCGCAGATTTTATAAATCATCATTATAAGATGGGGATTATTTTTACTTCTTCTCTCTCTTCTCCAGAATACTCAACACTCGATTGCATTTTTCTTTTGTTCGTTTGACTATTAATTCAACTTACTTTTTTAGGTAATCACTCAACCTATTGACAATTAATTTATAACTTTTCTGAGATATAAAACCTAAAAAACCTTCATTGAATCTTTTTGGTATTATTGACAAATAGCACGTTCTTATTAGTGAATCTTTTATTAATCCGGATGTTCTAAAATCTGATGAGTTATTATCAATAATCAAATCCACTCCTTCAATATATTGATGGAGTTGGGTGGAAATTGTGCACACTAATAAATCGCCATATTTGGGTAAGATTTTTAATATTAAGGATGGCCTTTTCTTAAAAGTCCCATCCGAAGAAATAATATCAGCAAGTATTATATCACCTTCTTTCATTTGTTAAAATGAAAATTTGGATCATAATCGGGATTTGGTTCTTTAATCATATCGGATGTATATTCGGGTTCATCATCAGAATATGTTCTTGCAAAGTTCATCATTGCAAACCTGTACCATTCTTCATCTTCGTTTGAATCATCAATATCATATTCCAAAGGTTTGAAATTAATTTTCATTTTTTCTAACATTTCTTTTAATAGAATATACTCATGTTTATCTGCAGGAGTAATAATTAATGATGTCATATTTACCTCTTATTAATAAACATTTGTTTAAACGATTTATAGTAATTTTTATTAATAATTTATCACTTCTTCTCTCTCTTCTCCAGAATACTCAACACTCGATTGCATTTTTCTTTTGCTCGTTTGACCTTTGTTTCAATTATTGAAATTCTCAATTACTGATTAAATAATTACTTAATCTTTTTAGTAGCAATCTATGCAATTCATTTGATATCTTTCCTATTGCACCATTTATTCCTTCGTTAGGAATAACTGTTAAATAACCTAGGCGAATAACTGAATCATTCTTCAGTCCTGTGCTATCAAACTCTGCATGATTTTTCAAAATTATCTCATCAAATCCTTCTACATATTGATGAATATTTGAACTGATACCACAAACCAGATAGTCATCATATTTCTGTAATTTCTTTAATAATAGTGCCGGCCTTTTCTTAAAGGTTCTGTCTGATTGTGGAAAATATGCAGTAACAATATCCCCATCGTTCATATTTTTTTTATCCAATTGGGATTATAATCTGGATTTGGTTCTTTTATAATAGCATTTTCATAATCAGGTTCATCTTCACCATAAGCTCTATTGAAGTTTATTAAAGAAAAACGCAACCATTCATCTCTTTCTTTATCATAGTCTGTTTCTTTATTATCATCAGGTTCAATCTTTTCAAAATCAACCTGCATCTTATTTAAAAGCTCATATACCAATAACAATTCTTGCTTTGTTCTCGGTTTAACTAAAATTGATGTCATACTAAAACCCTTTAAAAATACAATTATTTGTAACGATTATTATAAAAGATAATTTTATTTTACAGGTCAATTAAATTATCACATCTTCTCCCTTTTCTCCAAAATACTCAATACTCGATTGCATAATTTTTTGCTTTTTGTTGAAAAGATTATTTATCTTTTTTTTTCTCTTTTAGTATAAATCGCTTTGGCAACATCGTCAATTGTTAAGCCTTTATGGAATATTTCTCTTTCTTTAGTATAATCGCCATATCCGATTTCAAATTGTTCGAGAAATCTAAGAGTACCATAATAACCCAATCTCTCTGTCAAGGCTTTCATACCTTCCCTTCGAATTTCATTTAAACTTGTTGTTTGCATTATAAATACTCCTTAATAAATTCAATAGGATTTTCAACTTTAATTTTAATAATATTTTTGTTTTTTTTAGCTAATGAAATCAATTTATCATCTGTTGTTAACAGTACATTAACTTCTGCTATAATAGTGGTAGCAATATACAATGCATCAAATGTTTTAAATCCAAATTGCTCAATTTCCTTAGCATAATTAATTATTTCATTATTTAATAATACCTTGTTACTTGATTTGTTCAGTAGTTCCATAGCTAATTCTCTTTTTAAATCATCAGGATTCAAATTTAATTCAAATTCCAAAACATCGCTTGAAACTAATTCAAATAATCCTAAATCAATCCGATTAAGAATATATTCAATCGAAATTGTTTATATTCTTATTCTTTCAAGTGTCTGGTCATCGAAAGCTCTACTATAACAACAAGTATCAAGATAAATCTTCATATATTTAAAAATTATTTAATATTGAAATCAAACGTTTTACTTATTTATTAATTTTATTATACTATTCCGATTCGATTATATTCAAAATCAAGCTATTCAGCTTCAGTTGACAATTAAGATAACTTACTTTTTCTCTCTCTTCTCCAAAATACTCAATACACGATTGCATTTTTCTTTAGCTCTCTTAACTATTGCATCAGCTTCTTCTAATGTTTGTTTTTTAAATGTTTCATCTTGAATGCCGGGAAGATTGATAAGTACATTTTTATATGCACCCCAGATACCTGTTTCGATTGAACGGGCTCCGACTTCGACATCCGATTTTGAAGCTATATTGCCATATTTAGCAAGTTCAATCATAGAATCCCATGTACTGTCACCAAGACGCATTGTTGTAAGAGGAATTTCGATTGCTTTTTTCAAACCTGTCTGCATTGCGGTATTACGTGCGGCTTGCTGTTCCGGTGAGTCCTTTGGCATTCGCACACCTTCAAGATAGTCGTTGAATGCGTTAGTGTCGGCATCAATCATCGGAATAAGTTTTTGTGTAATTTCATACAGAGGCGGAATAATTTTTCTCATCTTCGGTTCCACATTGTCAAATTTGCGGACACCATAAGTAAGACGGGAAACCATTGTTCCTAATCCGACTCCGAGAGAAGTCAAAAGTGCAGACACAGAGCCGCCTCCGGGAGCGGATGTTCTTGCGGCAACGCTTTCGACAAATTTCCTGACACTTAATGAAGCCAGTGGTTCTTTTGCTTCTTCAGCAACAATATATTCAATAATTTTCTTTTCCGGTTCAAATTTTGAAATAGAGTTTAAACCAAGCCGGTCAACGACAAGTTTGATTTTCTGGTCTTCCTCGATGATAAATAAATTTTCTTTTTTGATGTAATAATCGGCAGCCATGAGAATTGCACCGAGCGGCATCAAACCTACCAACTCGGAGCCGGCTATACCAACATTCAAGGCTTTCGCTTCTTTAAGCACTTGTTCAAATACAATATGAGGAGGTGAAACAAGATAGTTTGTCATATTTATCGAAACCTGAGCCATATTATATTCTTCGACAAACCAGCCTATCGCTTTTATTTCTTTCATCAAACCCGGCTCATCCTCTCCCCTGCCAGCTTCACGAATATTCAAGGCTATCCGATGTGCCTGGTTGTTTGTACCAAGAATATTAATGTTATAAGCAATTAGGAAAAATCTTGCACCCGTAACTGTAGCTCCCCATTCAGGTACAAACTCAGCAGGGCCGAAATCCGGCTTCCAATCTGTGGTTTTAATCCTTCCCGCTAATTCTTCATACTCCCCTTCTCTGATTTGCGGTAATTTTTTTCTATATTCTTTTTCCTGAGCATATTCATAAAGGTATAGAGGAATACCGATTTCTTCTGCGGCTCTTCTGCCAAATTCCTTCGCACATTCGACGCAATCCTCCATTGTAACGCCAGCTACAGGAACAAATGGACATACATCCATTGCACCCATGCGGGGATGTTCGCCGTGATGATTACGCATATCAATCAGCTTCCGTGCAACTTTAGCCGAATTCAAAGCCCCTACCACAACAGCTTCGGGAGAGCCGACAAAAGTATAAACAGTGCGGTTTGTTGATTTGCCCGGGTCAACATCGAGCAAGGTACAGCCGGGTGTCTGCCTGATTGCATCTGCAATTGCTTCGATAATTTCAGGATTTCTTCCTTCGGAGAAATTCGGTACACATTCTACTAACTTTCTCATAATTCTTCGTTCTTATTTTCTGTTATTTGATAATATATATTTTGATATTAGATACGCTTCCAATCCATCTTTTTGTTGCCTTGTCCTGAGGAAATACTATTGAACCACTTTTGAATATTTTATTTTTTTCATCGGTTGTAATATTTTTTATTTGCAAATAAACCCTCTCAACTATTGATTTCTGTAATTCTCTTTCTACCATTGATAAGTCAACTATACCCTTTTTGCCCTTCACATCCAATACTTTAATTGTATCACCAACCATACCTTTGACATTATTTAGAATCAGGATGGGAGGAATTTTTATGTTGTTTGCATCATAATCAAAATAAGTTGACGTAATTGCTTCTCCGCTTGATGATTCTGCAACAATCATGAGACGGCATTTTTCCTGTTCGGATAAATGCTTTAAGTTTTCAGAAATAATTTCATTAACATCAACACAAATATATTTTCCAATACTCTTTTTTGATGATGTCAGAAATTCAACAGTCTTTGTTTTATTATTTTTATTAATATCATTCAGGTCAATATTAATTTTAGCTAATTCATAAGGATGGTCAGCAGAATATAGAAATATTGCCGTGCTAATAAAAATAAATATGATAATTAATGTTCTCATTTTCCTGTTAAAAATTATCTAACTAAATATAAATATGCAAATTAACACATTTTAATTATTTTTTGATTTAAAATGTTTTCTCAGCATACTTCATTGAATTAAAATAAATTTGACGTAATTTTGTTTCTGTAAATGATAATATCTTTATCATATAGCAGGATATGAAAATGCAAAGAATAATGCTGAAATCAAAAATACACAGGGCGAGAATAACCAATTCGAACCTTTATTATGAAGGCAGTTTTACGATAGATGAAGAAATACTCGAAGAAGCTGATATACTCCCATACGAACAAGTTTCCGTTGTAAATATAAACAATGGCGAACGTTTTGAAACTTATGTTATACCAGGTAAGCGCGGTGGAAGAGACTTTTGCCTGAATGGTGCTGCAGCACGCAAGGGTGCAATCGGAGATGAAATGATAATTATCAGCTATACTCATCTCAATGATGATGAAATAAAAGAGCATAAGCCAACAATTATTTTGGTTGATAAAAACAATAATATAATCGAGAAATCTTATTCGGCAGAACCAAAAAAGAAATTCATATCCAATTGAAATGAGTTCTGAGAAAAATCAAAATCCTTGTATTATCATATTAGCCGCAGGCAAAGGCAAGAGGATGAATAATCCTTCTTTGGCTAAAGTGATGGCCACGCTTGATGGAAAACCATTAATCGAACACGTACTCATAGAAGCAAATAAGTTATTACCAGAAAAAATCATTATAGTTGTCGGACACCAAAAAGACAATGTGATTGACTATGTACAATCACTAGGATTTAGCAATATTTCTTTTGTAGAACAGAAGGAGCAGTTAGGTACCGGACACGCAGTCAACCAAGCAAGATCTGAATTATTAAACTATGATGGAGATATACTTATTCTTGCCGGGGATGTGCCATTGCTAAGTTCGGAAACACTTATTAATTTTATTGAGAATCATAAAAAGAATGAATCGGATGTCTCTGTTCTCACGGCATTAGCACCAAATCCTTATGGTTATGGTAGAATTATTAGAGATGATGAAGGTAATTTTATTAAAATTGTAGAAGAGAAGGACGCTTCGGAAGATGAACAAAAAGAGAACGAAATAAATAGCGGTGTTTTTCTTTTGAAGTCTGATTTATTATTTGATTCCCTGCAGGCTGTTTCAAATCAAAATTCACAGGGAGAGTACTATTTGACAGATATAATAGAAATATTGAAAAGAAAAAATGTGAAAGTCTATGCCTATGCAGGAGCAGAATTTGATGAGTTGCAAGGTGTCAATTCGCCTGAGAATTTGAAAAAAGTCGAGGAATTTTATTATATTGGAAAAAGTAAAAAATAATTTTGAGATTGTAACTTGATTAACACTCAAAAACAAATTGATTATTGGAAAAATAGTGCGTTGTCAGATATTGATACTGCAGAGATTTTATTTAAAAAAAATAAATTAAAAGAATGCCTTTTCTTTTGTCATTTAACAATAGAAAAAATTTTAAAGGCTCATTTCACTAAGATTTATAATCAAATTCCTCCAAAAACACACAGCTTAAATTATCTTATCGAAAAAATAGAAATATCAATTGATGATGATATTTTTAACTTATTTGGTATATTAATGAATTATCAAATTGAAGGCAGATATCCCGATTATGAACCAGAAAGGTTAAGTGTTGATGAGACAATAGAATTGTTAAAAAAAACTAAAGAAGTGCTAAAATGGTTGATGCAAATGTTATTGAATTGATTAAAAAATATTTAAACGAACTTAAACTCAATGGAATTGAAATTTCAAAAGCAATTCTTTTTGGGAGTTATGCCCGGGCAGAACAACACAAAAACAGTGATATTGATTTGTTACTAATTTCGCCACTTTTCGATAACGGAAGCAATAAATATGCAGGAAAAATTTGGCAATTAACAAAAGTTTCAAATTATAAAATTGAACCGATAGCTGTTGGAGAAAAAAGGTTCAAAGAAGATGATGTAAGTCCCCTTCTTGAAATTGCAAGAATAGAAGGAATAGAAATTTCTTTTCCCTGATAAAATAAAATGATAAAATCAATCAATCATATCGGAATTGCCGTTAAAGATCTGGATGCAAGTATTGATATATTCAGGAAGATTTTCTCTTTTGATGAAATTCATCGTGAAAAAGTTGAATCTCAAAAAGTTGAAATTGCATCCTTTAAAGTCGGAGATGTTTTAATTGAATTGACAGCAGCCACTGATGAGACATCACCAATTTCCAAATATTTGGAAAAAAAAGGTGAAGGAATTCATCATATTGCATTTGAAACCGATGATGTTAATAAAGAACTGGGGCGGCTTTCAAAAGAAGGAATACAGTTAATCAATCAGACTGCAACTGAGGGTGCACATGAAATGCAAATTGCATTTCTGCATCCAAAATCTACTAATGGAGTATTGATAGAGTTGTGTCAGAAGAAGTAAAGTGGATTTTTTAATTAATCTATTCACTATTCCTCAAAATATCTGATAAAATACTTGCCGGTTCAAGATTTTTGAGTTCACTTTCCAAGACACATTTGGGTTCGATACGTGACTCAATTTTGTATGCAAGTAAAAATAACTTCTTTGAAATTTCAATTTTTTTACTCTTATCCCGGGATTTTAAAATTACAGCAACATCAATATCGCTGTCTTTTCTTTGAGTACCTTTAGCATAAGAACCATATAAAAGAATTTTATTGACATCAAATTCTTTTTTAACGAGATTACTATATTCGATAAGTTTTGATAATATTTCTTGTTTTACTTCCATTTATAATCAATTGTAAAATACATTCAACTTTAAGATTTTGATTAATAAATTAATATAAGTTTAAATCTGAAAATATACTGTATGGATTCTGAAATAAATTCAGAATGACAAAAGAATAATCGAAATTTAATCACCATTCAAAACCCGAATTTCTTTTCCTTGTGATGCCACAGCAGCCATTGATTTCTGTATTTCCTCGAAATCACCGAGATAGTATTTATTCCAGGGACGCAAATCGTCATCAAGTTCATAGATAAGTGGTATGCCTGTAGGAATGTTGTAATTTATTATTTCATCTTCACTCATATTATCAAGATATTTGACTAATGCACGCAGACTGTTGCCATGAGCTACAACTAAAACTCTTTTTCCGGCTTTAACTGATGGAGCTATTGCATCATGCCAGAAAGGAATAAAACGATAATAGGTATCTTTAAGACATTCACCGAGTGGTAGGACATCTTCACTTAACTCCTGATAGCGGGGATCTTTGGCGGGATACATTTCATCATCTTTGCTTAGATGAGGAGGTGGTGTATCGTAGCTCCGTCGCCAGAGTAGGACTTGTTCCTCACCATATTTCTTTGCTGTCTCGGTTTTATTCAAACCTTGTAATGCACCATAATGCCTTTCGTTAAGCCTCCATGATTTAATAAAAGGTACCCACATGAGGTCAAGTCCATCGAGAATGATCCACATTGTCCTTATAGCTCTTTTTAAAACGGATGTATAGACTATGTCGAAGGTATAGCCTTCTTCCTTGAGCAATCGTGCCGCTTCCCAGGCTTCTTCCTCACCTTTATCTGAAAGGTCAACATCTATCCATCCTGTAAATCGGTTTTCTTTATTCCAGACACTTTCGCCGTGTCTTATTAAAACTAATTTTTTCATTTTTATACCTCCTGCATCTGAATTCAGGTAAATGTAATCAAATTACATTCCAAAAAAAGCCTGTTAATAAAAAATCAGCAGGCTTTTAATTATAGAATATTATCTAACACGCTTGGGGCCTGCATTTATTACATCATCGGGAATCCCTTCAGCGAATAATTTAAAGTTCTCTATATAACGTGCAGCAAGGGCATCGTATTTCATCCAATATTCGTTTTTGTTACCCCAGGCATTAGATGGTTCGAACACATCATCAGGAACACCCGGACAGGTAAGCGGCACTTCAAAATTGAATAATTTATCCTTACGGTATTTCACATTGTCAAGTAATCCATCGAGAGCTGCATTGAGCATATTTCTTGTATGACGAATGCTGATACGTTTCCCTACACCGAATTTTCCTCCAATCCAGCCTGTATTTACAAGCCAGCAGTTAGCCCCATGTTTTTCCATCTTTTGTCTAAGGAGATTTGCATAAAAGAAAGGATGGTGAACCATAAACGGTGCCCCAAAACAGGCACTAAATGTGATTTCAGGTTCAATACCCAAACCAATCTCTGTTCCTGCAATTTTTGATGTATATCCGCTAATAAAATGATACATAGCCTGGTTCATGTCCAATCTTGCTATAGGAGGTAGAACACCTGTGGCATCGCAGGTCAGAAATATAACATTCTTGGGATGTGTGCGTGACATTTTCTCAGGCACAGCATTTGGAATAAACTCGAGCGGGTATGAAGCCCTAGTATTCTCTGTACGGGATTCATCGTCTAGGTCAATTCTTCGTGAAGCCGGGTCCCATATCACATTTTCAAGTATAGTGCCGAATCTCCTCGTGCATGCATAAATCTCAGGTTCTGCTTCTGCCGAAAGTCTTATAACCTTAGCATAACATCCGCCTTCAAAGTTAAAGACACCTTCATCACTCCATCCATGTTCATCATCTCCAATCAATTTGCGTTTCGGGTCGGCAGAAAGAGTTGTCTTTCCTGTTCCGCTTAATCCAAAGAACAATGCAACATCCCCATTGTCGCCAACATTCGCCGAACAATGCATCGCCATTACATTTTCTAAGGGTTTGAGATAATTCATAATAGTAAAAATTGTCTTTTTGACTTCGCCGCCATAACTTGAACCAGCGACAATTGCGAGACGTTGAGAAAAATTAATAATCATTGCAGTTTCGGAACGAGTGCCGTCAATAGCCGGTTCGCACTTGAATGATGGAGAAGCTATCATGGTAAATTCAGGAACATGCCTTTTCAATTCGTCACGGTTTGTTATTTTAATGAACATGTTTCTTGCGAAAAGGCTCTGCCAGGCAGTATCAGTTATTATTCGAATAGGCATTCGATAATTAGGGTCAGCACCAACATAGCAATCCTGAACAAACAATTCTTCGCCTTGCAGGAATGCTTGTAATCTGGTTAGTAAATTTCCAAACTTTTGCGGGTCAAACGGGCGGTTATATACACCCCACCAAATATTATTTTCAGTTGTTTGTTCTTTCACGATGAATTTATCATTTGCAGCGCGGGCTGTCCATTTCCCTGTATTAACGACAAACGGTCCCCCATAAACAACATGCCCTTCTCCTCTGAAGACAGCTTCTTCATAAAGAGCTGATGTCGGTAGATTCCAGAAGACGTTGTCAAGGTACTGAAGTCCATGATTCTTCAATTTATAATCACTTGCATATTCACCTGCGTGTTTTATTGCAGGTGTATCAAACTCTAGATATTTTGTCATAACCAATCCCTCACTAATTTTCTAAGTCCAATATACAGTTCATTCGGCGAATCGGGGTCGAGTGCCCATTTTATTCTCTCAATACCTTCGGTTATATCTTTTATTGAACCACATGTTGAAAGTCTTAGAAATCCTTCCAGGCCAAACTCGACACCAGGCACAGTAACAACCCGAACTTTTTCAATGAGAAAATTAGCGAGCTTTATGGAATCCTTGTTATAATAACTGAAATCTGCAAAGCAATAGAATGCTCCATCAGGTTTATAAGCTCTGACACCATTAAATGCATTAAGCCGTTCCATCATAACATTTCTATTATTTTCTAGTGTGAGCCTTAGGCTTTCGACAGATGATTGCACACCATTCAAAGCTCCGACTGCAGCTTTCTGCATGATAACCGAAGGTCCTGAGGTTTGATGAGACTGAATGTTTGTCATTACCTCAATTAACTTTTTATTGGCAACCGCCCAGCCGATTCTGAAACCTGTCATTGCATATTGCTTGGACACGCCATTAATGACAATCAGTTTGGAATTTTCTGTCAAATCTTTTGCATAATTATAACAATTAATTGGCTTTCTTCCATCAAAAATCAATCGGTGATAGATGTCATCCATTATTAGGTATAATCCTTTTCTTTCGCAGAAATCAACAATCTCAGCTATGAATTGTTCTGAATACATGGCTCCTGTCGGGTTGTTAGGACTATTGATGATTACACATTTTGTATAGGAAGTAACAAGTCTTTCAATATCACTCAATCTTGGATAGAACGAACCATCCTCTGCAAGACAAGGAACTGGAACTGCTCCAATCATCTTTGCCATTTCTGGATAACTCACCCAATAAGGTGCAGGAAAAATCACTTCTTCCTGTGGATTGAGAATTGCCTGAAGAGCAACCATGATTGCCTGTTTTGCTCCACTCGATGCAATTACGTTTTCAGGAGCAACCTTCCTGTTGTAAAAATCTTCTGTATAGCGTATTATTGCCTGCTTCAGAGCAGGAATACCATCTGCAGGAGTGTATCTAACCTCTCCTGAATTTATAATACCGGCCGCAGCAACGAGTGCATCCAACGGAGCTTTGCTCTTCGGTTCTCCTCCCCCAAGGTGAATCACAGGCTCACCCTTATCCCTGAGTATAGCAGCAATTTCATTCAGCTTCAGGGTTGCAGATGCACTGATTGACCTTCCAATTAAACTAATACTCATCTTACTAAATTCATCTCCTTTATTTCTGATATACTCTTTTTTAAAAAATTTCTTTAATTTGAATAATGTAAACAATAATCATAAGTACTTTAAAATAAACTTCAAAATTGCTGAAAATAATCAGAAACAAAAAATTTTTTGTTTTAAATAATATTTATTTAAGATTGATAAAATTTAATATGACTGATAAATCTCCCGACAAATTACTCATCATTAAATCTTATAAATTTTTTAATTAAAAAAACTTTTCATTTGTGGAATTTATAATTAAATTTGCAGTTCAATAAGTCGTTGGATTTAAATTATTAAGAAAATAATTCAAAGGTTTAATAATGACTTTTGAAAATTTGATTTGTTAAGATTGTGTGAAAATTTTTTAAAAAAATGATTTTTTTTGAGACCAAATTCCGTTTTATGTGTCATTATAGTTAGATAAATGACAAATTTAAAAAATATACAATATTTGTATTCCTGTACAATCAGGTATTAACAATAAAAAAGGAGGCGGAATCGGGTAATCAGTACCAAATTGTAATATAATACTGATATTAAATGTTTAATTCCGTTGAACAAAAAGAAGCTCATACATTAAAGCAGTTTGACACTGCTTCTCTTGAATATGTAAATACCCTGAACCTTAATAACCGTCAGGATACCAAATATGCTTTCAGGAATAGTGAACTACCAAATGTACTTCAAGATTTAAAAAATAATTATAAGATTTTAGATATTCAAAATAATAAAGTATTTCTTTATGAAAACCTCTATTATGATACTCCCGATTTATTCATGTACTTTCAGCATCATAACGGCAAACTTAACAGATATAAAATCAGGTATAGAAAATACAGAGACAATAACACAATATTTTTTGAAATAAAGAAAAAAACAAATAAGCAAATAACAATTAAAAATAGGATTCAGGCAGAAAAAATCGAAAATTCCCTAACCAAAGATGCAAATGATTTGATTGAAGAAGAAGTAGATACAAAACTCGAAAATCTATCACCCAAACTTTGGATTAATTATTCCCGGATTACGCTTGTCCATAATGAACGTAATGAAAAAGTTACTTTCGACAAAGACCTTTCATTTAAAGGCATGGTAAATGGCTGGTCATACCTCCCGGGACTGGTTATAGCTGAAATCAAACAGGAAAGATTTAATCCTAATTCAGATTTTATTAAACTCATGAATAGATTTAGAATTCGAAAAATAAGGATAAGCAAATATACAACCGGTAGTATAATGGCTTATCCTGAAATAAAATATAATAGATTTAAACCAAGATTACTATTTATTAACAAGCAATGCGAAAATCAGGATGGATACTTCAAATTTCTTTAGCTTTAACATATTAAACGGAGATTTTTACTTGCATTTCACTTTAAGATTTGTCATAAATATTATTTCAATATTTATTATAACCAAACTAATTTATTTTCATTTCAGAAGAAAAAGGGAATACCTTTTCACTTTCTTCGTGCTTAATATTCTTGTCTTTCTGGTATGTTTCTTACTGCAAAGTACTCAATTAAGCATTGGATTTGCCTTTGGTATTTTTGCCATCTTTTCCATTCTGCGATACAGGACAATCACAGTACCTATAAAAGAAATGACCTATGTTTTCATTTCAATTGCAGTAGCTCTGATAAACTCTCTTCTGAGCAATCAAAATACATATCTCTTCATGGGTATCACGAATTTGATAATTATTGTTGGTATATATATTCTTGAGAAAGTATTTGTTAAGAATGAGAGTCAAAAAGAAGTTATTTATGAAAAAATTGATTTGATTAAACCTGCCAATCACAACCTGCTGATTCAGGACCTCAAAGATAGAACAGGGCTTAACATACACAGATTCGACATAATCAGAATTGATTTTCTGAGAGATGTCGCAAGGATACGTGTATATTATTATGATAAATTCCATACCGACGACCATGACCTTAATAGATAATTACGAATTATAAATTACGAATTACGAATGAATTCAGATAAGATTATTCGTTGTTTAAAGCTCTGTAAACATAGAAAATATTTTAGGACTTTTCTATTAACAATAATATTTTTATTTAACTTCTTGCTTATTAAAGCACAGAACCCTGATACAGAGCTATGGACGGGTTTTAGTATTGACTTTCCTATAATTGATAACTTTAGCATCGAGCCTGCCGAACAATTCAGGTTTGACCATGGAATCAGTGAACTGAAATCAGCAATTACAGAGATAAGCCTGAAATATAAATTTAATAAGTATTTTAAAGTATTAACTACATACAGGTTATATGTCAGGCCTGAACTGCCGAATCATGCTATTTATTTAAGCGGCTACTTTACTTATGATATTGAACCTTTCGAATTAAAATATAAATTGACATATAAGAAAAAATTTGAAGAAGATAATAAGACAGAAGAACACATACGAAATAAAATTACTGTTGAATATGAACTTGCCAAATGGATAAAACCATTTATTGCTTATGAATTGTTTTACAGGCTAAATTACAAAAAAGGTGATAGATTCGACAACTATAGATTTTATATCGGATGTAATTTAAAAATAAATAAAGACCATGAAATTCAGCTATACTATATGAGAGAAGAAGAAATAAACATGAAAAATCCCAAAAGAACAAATATCATCGGTGTATTTTATAATATTGATAGTTGGTTTTAAATTTAGTGAATAGTGAAAAATTATAATTAATAAAATTGTATTTAATGTCAGGAGTAACTCCTGACAAGGTCAAAACAATTCAGAATGAATCAATGTATTCAATGCCTAATCTTCTTACAGCTCTTTGGCCTCCGGCTGAATGATTAAACAAATCTATAAATTGAAGTTCAACAGTCATATTTTGTGTAAAAGCAAAACGCAATGCTAAATTCAATAATCCTCTTTTATCCATGATTAAACCGGGCTTTTCATCGAGAGTTGCATTATACTCTATATTAACCGAACCTCTGTTGCCTAATGATTGTTCTAACCCGGCATAATAATTTGGAACTCTATCAGAAGGTAAAGGTTCGAGCGAATAATTTATACCACCATGAAAAGCAAGGCTGCCAAATTTCCAAGTGTAACTCTTGCTGGCTGTCAGAAAAAATCCCGGAGATAAATTTTGAAATCTTTTTAAGTCAGCCGAATAAGAACCTCTACCCTGAGAATTGAAACCAATTAAAATGGCCGGGAAACCTAATGATTCATCAAATATTCTGATTCTGATAAGAACTCCCGGCAGGCTTTGCCATGTTACTTCCCCATTACCGAGAATATTTGTCCCTCCAAAACTTAGTCCCATATTAAAATTTGAAAATGGAGATGCATTTATTTCGGCAAAGAGTCCGGAATTTTCGAAAATATTTGAATAGATTGAAAACGAATATTTGGGTACAATACCGGCTGTTGGCATATTAACTATATAAAGCGATTCATACCTTGCTTTCTCACCTGATGAACCCTGGGCATTTAAATCTAATGAAAAAATGAACAAAATAATTAACAGAAAACTACTATTGATAATTTTATTTCCTTCTAATATTTTTTCCGAACCAAACATTTGATAAATTAAAACTCCTAATAATCGTTATAACAACATAATTAATATTAAATTTTAAAATAATTTGTACAAATATTATGCCTAAATTAATTTCTATTTTGTTATTGTCAGCACTTTGGATTTACGGCTGCAGTACAACAAAAATAATTGATAAGAATCCTCCGCCTTATCGTTCTGATGTTAGTTTGCTCGTTAATTCGGGAAATGCTGTATTTAATTTCAGTATGAAAGCAATACAAAACGATGGGCAGGATAAATTCGATTTTATTAATGCAATTACTACAGTAAAACTCGAAATACTGACTCCTGAAGACACAGTGTTCCATAACTTAGAATTCACCCAGTTAGACATTAAGGGAACAACAGAAAAGGAAAAACAAACTTCTTTGACAGTGTCAGGTTCTGTCAGCTGGATGCTCCCTTTAAAATTTAATCTGGAAGATATGAAGTTCAGATTCAAAATTTTCGCAAATAATAAGTTTTATGATATTACGAAAACTTATGATGATATTTATACGGAAGCCGAAGAAGATATGCCTGCTTTAACATTAGAACCGTTTATTGAAAATCAAACTTACAATTCTGCAGTATTTGGCGTTATTGCCAAACGAAATAAAACTGTTGAAAATGAATATATCCCTACATCTGAAACATTCAGGGTTGATATCTTAAATCAAAAAGAGCATGTTGTTTGGAGTTCAAGTTATGGACAAAACTTTCTACAGGTTCTAAATCCTGTGCTACCTGCTTCAAAAGGTGAGACTCATAAATATACTATGGAATGGAACGGGAAAACATCTAATCAAATACCACTTACGGCAGGCGAATATACTTTAAGAATGACTATACCGGCTAAACCGACACCTTATACAACATCAATGAGGTTCAACTGGAACCAATGATAGCTTCATACGAACAAACCATGAAAAGAGCTATTACGTTAGCTCTCAAAGGTGTTGGATATGTGTCTCCGAACCCCCTGGTTGGAGCTGTCATAATTAAAAATGATGAAGTCGTTGCAGAAGGCTGGCATCATAAATTTGGCGGGAAACACGCCGAAATTGATGCCATTGACAATGCCAAGGGAATTGATTTGACAAACAGTACACTGGCTATAAACCTTGAGCCATGCTCTCATCATGGAAAAACACCTCCATGTACAACTGCTATAATTGAAAAAAAATTTTCTAGGGCCATTATCGGGATTAAAGACCCAAATCCGCTTATAGTCGGCAAGGGTATGGATATATTGGCAAATGCAGGTGTAGAGGTTATTTCAGGTGTTCTGGAAAACGAATGCCGTTGGCTCAATAGGTTTTTCATTAAGCATATTACTACCGGATTCCCTTATGTCATTTTAAAAGCTGCCCAGTCCATTGACGGATGTATAGCAACCTCAAAAGGTGAGTCACAATGGATTTCCAGTGAAGAAAGCCGTAAACGAACCCATCATTTAAGAGCCTTTGTCGATGCTGTGATTATTGGCAGAAGAACAGCAGAGATTGATAATCCCAGCCTGACCGTTCGTGATGTCAGCGGAAGAAACCCATTTAGGGTAATTCTTGATTCCGAACTTTCTTTGTCCCAATCAAATAAAGTGTTCAGTGATAATGAAAAATATAAAGTGATTATTGTTTGCCATGAGAATTACCACCATTCAAAAAAAGCCGAAAATCTGAGAGCCGCAGGGATTAATATTTTAGCAGTAGAAGAAGATGAAGATTCTAGGATGAGCCTAAAAGCTATTCTAAAGTCATTATATTCGGACTACCGCATTGGCTCAGTCATGGTTGAAGGAGGGGCAGGCATATTCTCATCTTTTGCACGCTCAAATTTAATAGATGAACTTCATATTTTTACTGCTCCAAAAATAATAGGTAACGGCATTCACTCTTTTGATAAATTTAATATTAACCGTCTTGCTTATGCTACAAATTTAAAACTAATTTCAACGGACAAGAGCGGCGATGATATACATTCCGTTTTTGTCGGCACGCAATAAAACCAAAATTTAAAATATCCAAAATTCAGATTCAAATTATATCAGATTATTGCTTTCACTGAGATGCAACAAATTCTTTACAAAAGTTTTTATTAAAAACCAAAAAAAATTTTAAATAATAAAAATAAAAATTCATTTTAATAGTCTCATTAAATAATAGTTAGATTTACCTAATTATAAATTTAGTATCAATAAACTTTTTATAAATTAATCAAGGGGAGTGCTATGAGTGTTTATACAAATAAAAGGCAAAAAAAACGATTTCTGAATAAAAAATTCCTAATCATTCTGTCGGCATTAGCTGTATGGTTTAGCATCAGCTTATATGCACACAGAGCCGGCATGACAGGAAAGACATCAACGACATCGGGTGGTTGCTCCTGTCATAGTTCAGGTGCTAACTCATCCGTGACAGTTTCAAATACAAGCGGAAGCGGGAGTTATGTGTTCGACCCAAATTCCACTAATTCGTTTTCCGTTACAGTTGCTCATGCAAGCCAGCCTGCTTGCGGTGTTAATATCGCAGTCAAAACCGACCAAACCGGGAATACAAATGCAGGTTCCATGTCACCGGGCTCAGGGCTGCAAAATATAGGAGGCGAGCTTACTCATACAACTGCTTTCATGTTGTCCGGTGGACAAGTAACTGTTAATTTCACCTGGACTGCACCTGCAACACCGGGTGTTTATTATCTGAGAGCAATCAGTAATGCAGTAAATAATAATTTTTCAAATGACCCCGGAGACATTTGGAATTGGATGACATTGCAGCAAGTAACTGTAGCCGGCATTACAGTTTCAGCACCTAACGGAGGTGAATCCTGGTGTGCCGGGACATCGCATAATATAACATGGACATCCATTGGAATTACGACAGTAAAAATTGAAATTTCCAGTAACGGAGGTGGTTCATATTCACCGCTCGCTTCGGGTATTTCCGCGGCTGCCGGTAGCTGGGCATGGAATATACCTTCCGGTCAAACCCCAGGTAACCAATACAGAATCAGAGTTACGGATGAAACAAATGCAAACCGAAAAGATGAAACAAATGCGAATTTCACCGTTGCTTCAGGATTGTCAATTACTGCTCATCCCGAATCGCAAACATCATGCACAGAAAGGCCAGTTCAGTTTTCAGTAACTGCTACGGGCGGTGGTTTGACTTATCAATGGAGAAAAAGCGGTTCAAATATCAGCGGGGCAACTGCAAGCACCTATTCAATTGCTTCTGTTAAAGCCACTGATGCTGGTGTATATGATTGTATTGTAAGTAGTGCCTGCGGAAGTCCTGCTACAAGTAATCCTGCAACTTTAACTGTTGACATTACTCCTTCAATCACAGGACAGCCACAATCACAGACTGTTTGCAGAGGTGAAAATGTCAGTTTTACTGTTACTGCTATCGGAACTGAAATTACTTATCAATGGAAAAAGAATGGTACTAATATTGGCGGAGCTACAGGAACTACATATTCAATAAACAATGTTCAGGCAACCGATGCCGCCCAATACTCTGTCGAAGTATCCGGGAAATGCACACCGGCTAAGACAAGCTTCCCTGCTGTATTAACAGTGAACACTGCACCTGTAATAAGTGCAGAACCCGATTCTCTGGAAGTTTGCCTCGGTAAGCCTGCTGTGTTTAATGTACTTTCTTCGGGATTGAACAATACCTATAAATGGTTCAAGAATGATGTTGAAATTCCAAACTCAAATTCACCGTCATACAGTATAACTGCCGTCAGTAAAAATGATGCAGGGAGCTATCATGTGGTGATTAGTAATAGCTGCACGCCTCAAACAATGAGCCGTAAGGCTTTGCTCGCCGTTAACGAGGCTCCGTTTATTCTGAATCAGCCTGAAGCACAGACGGTTGATGCCGGAGCTAATGCATCATTTACTGTTGAAGCAACTAATGCTACAGGCTATCAATGGAGAAAGAATAATAATAATCTGGCAGGCAAGATTGCATCAACTCTTTCTCTGACTAATGTTCAGTTGGCTGACTCAGGTAATTATGATTGTGTCGTATCCAACGATTGCGGCAAGGATACAAGCATAGCTGTTAGACTAACTGTCGAGCCAATCGGAGCAGGCCCGCTTCTGACTTTCAGCACTAATAATATTGACTTTGGTGTTGTCATTATTGATAGTGATAAAGACACGACGCTTTCTACTTTAATCAAAAACTCGGGAACTACAAAGCTCGATGTTACGGGCATGAGCATATCAGGCAAGGACAGTGCCGAGTTTTCAATAGCCGGTGCTTTTGCTCCATTCTCATTGGAGCCGAATGAAACCAAGAGTATTTCATTGAGATTCAGCCCTGTTTCAGGAGGCAACCAGACTGCTGTACTGAGGTTTACCAGTAATTCGAATAAAGATACATCAGTTGTATTAACCGGATTCGGCGGAGTTGTAACTGCATCTGTTTCAAAGCCGGTTCTGAATTTCGATACTACAATCACAAATATTCCTATTCAAAATTCATTTTCACTGAATAATACAGGTAATGTTGAAATTGAAATTTTGCAGATGGAAATTACAGGCTCCGGTGCTTCATTCTTCAATGTTGAGTCGCCTGCGACGCCGTTCACCATTGAGTCGGGTGGTTCACAGGATGTTGTAGTATCTTTCAATCCTGTGTTGGCAGGATTGGCAACTGCACAAATGAACATCTTTGTTAGGAACATGACTGACAGCATTGCAGTGATGCTTAACGGAATAGCGGTGATTTCAGGTGTTGAGGATTCGGAATTGTTAAAAGGTAAATTGTCCGGTTATCCTAATCCATCGGCAAATGCAGTGTATATCACATTTGAAACAACAGAACAAAAGCCCTACCGGGTAGCTATTTATGACCTGCTCGGCAATCTTGTAAAAACTTATGATGGAACAAGTTCTTCAAACGGCATTAACACTGTCAGATGGGATGGCACTGATACAAACGGCAATAGCTGTGGCACAGGCGCATACTTGTGTGTTCTCGACACAAAGGGGGTGATGAGAACAATGCGGCTAAATATTATAAGATAAAATATTCCGTTTCGAAAGAAAGGCGGTTCGGAAAAATCCGGACTGCCTTTTTTTTGCCATCCTGAGCCAGTCGAAGAAAATACAATATCAATACTATTTTTACCACAAAGAACACAAAGTTTTTCACAAAGCACGCAAAGAAATTTGGTTATAGAGAGCCAAAAAGGTGCAGATTTGTGCATCCGGAGCAGATTTGACAGAGTTTTGTTTCTTCAATTTTCAATTTCTAATTTTCAATTTTCAATAAATTTTCAATTCTAAATTTAAAAATGCAGAATTAAGGACAAATCTAATTTTACCACAATGCATCTGAGTTTTGCACAGAGTATCACAGAGTTTTTTGGAAAATGTCAGGTTTTGCCTCATATTTTTTAATTTTGAAATTGCCCTTGGGGAATAAAATTGATTTGTAAGGAGTAAGCAATATTCTATTTGAGGAAATAAGGCAAAAAATGTCCTGTTTTGTCTCTGTTTGTCATGGTGTTGTTAAACTAGTGGTGTTTTTTTGTGCCAATTGGTGACTAAAGTCAAGAGGTGAAGTAAAACCAAACCCCACTATCTAAAGATAGTGGCTATTCATCCCGGAATATCAAAGAACATGCGGTGCAAAGATAAGGTTGATTGGATGATATGTCAAGAAAAGGATTTTAATAACACCACACTTTAGTGTGGCGGTGCTGTGGTGATGACGATTTCCTCCCCCCATGCTGAAGCATGGGGTTATTCTCACGCAGAGCCGCAGAGACGCAAATTGTCTGAACGGCGATTTGTGTGATTTGTGTGATTTTGAGGGTTTGGTTAACCCCGCTTTTTAAAGTGAGGGCTGGGATGAAGCTGTGGGGCTCGTCTCTTGTCCCCCCCATGCTGAAGCATGGGGTTATTCTCACGCAGAGCCGCAGAGACGCAAATTGTCTGATGTGGGATTAGTGTGATTTATGTGATTGGGGTGATTTTTATTTTATACACATATCCTACTCTTCCTCAAGGAAGGGAGATTTTTTATGGATTATACGCTATGGATTCCGTATCAAGCAAGGAATGATATTCTGACTAATTTCCAATTCCTAATTGATTAAAAAATATCCCCTGCCCGCTCTTGCTCGAGGGAACAGGGGATTTTGACAAATCGACGGGCTTGTCCTAAGATTGCCGAGATGCTCATAGTAACTGTCATTGATTCCGTGTCAGGCACGGCATGACAGTCTGTGGATTTGCATTTTCATCCAATAAACCCACAATTATAATTTATTCGTCATCAATGTTCATTTTGAAAGGGAACCCCCTTAATACCCCATCGGGAAAGGGGGCCCCATTCGTCTTTCTTAGCATTTCTTCTAAAGAACGATTCAATATTTAAAATTTGTAATTCCTAATTGATTTCCTCCCCCCTCTCCCCTCCTCTTGCCCGAGGAGGGGATTTTGACCCTTCGAAAAGAGCCACAACCGAAGGGCTTAGGGTGGAATTTCGACTGATTCTTTATCAAACCCGAAATAATAGGCCGGGACAGGGTTTTCAGTTATTTCAGCGACCCTATTAGAAACTAAAAACCTGCTGTCCCAGCCATAAATGAAGTATTCGCAGTACTTCAACATATTATTTTCTGATTTAATTATCATCTGTTTCTCCCTTCACACAGCTATTGGGCACCGCAATCCTGCAAAGTGTAACTATTATATCCGTACCAGGCGCCCTTTGATTTTATCTTGACTATTTCCACACTGAAGCCGTCACTGGCAGAGCTATAACCGCCTCCATCGGGTGTTACAACAGAAATATAAGTCATGAAATAGAATGTTCCAACGTTAATGTACTGTTGTATATCTGACAGAGGCAGTGTAAAAGAATAAGTGCTAACGTAATCGCTGTTAACCGAATGAAAAGGGTACTGCTTCGGGTTTCCTCTTTTCGTCGGTGCAGCCGGGCCCAACCAAACGTGCATTTCACCCGGTTCGGCTAAGTAGGTGCCGTCTAAAGTATAGGTGATATATACATTGTCAAGGTCATTAGCAACTCCTACAATTCCGGCTAATGTTGTCCGGTCAATATATAAATCGAAATACCGTTCGCCGCAGGGACTTTCAATTGATGTCGGAATCTGCCATTGCTCGTCATTAACAATCGTTGGATTTTCGCTGCATCCAAATATTGTTAAAGCTAATATCAGCAACACTAAGTATGTTAATTTATTTGAGAACATAAGACCTCCATCAATAATGAAAAGATATTTATAAAAAGGTTCATCAACCCTTGTGTCAAAAATTTCATTAGTTACTATTCTCATTTCATTTCCGGTCATTATCTTTTTAATATTTATCTTATGCAAAGGTAAGGTAAGAAAGAATTGCAGGGTATCAGTCAAATCCTGATTTTTATGTAGGTGTTTGCCTGACAAAAATTATTTAATAATTGTTGTGAAAATTTTTGGTACAGATGTTCAATACCTTCGAGGTTAACGAAAGAGTATCGTGGACAGAGGCTGGGGATTGGGGAATGGGGAATGGGAAATTGTGAATGTATATGATAATCCCTAATCCCAACATTGGAGAATTATTCAATCAAATCGTTCTTGATGGCGTAGTTAGTCAGTTCCGCATTTTTTTTCATGCCCATTTTTTCGAGAATACGCATTCGATGAGTGCTGACCGTCTTATCGCTGATAAAAAGTTCACCGGCAATTTCTTTGACTGATTTACCGTTAGCCAGCATGCACATTATTTGAAATTCTCTTTCGGAAAGTTTCTCATGCGGAGCAATACTGAGGCCGCCTTTTTTATCTAATACCATTTTTTCTGCCAAAGCAGATGAGATGTAAGTTCTGCCGGATAAAACCGTTTTAATCGCAGTTGTAAGCTCTTCATAGACACTGTCTTTACTTAAATAACCCGAAGCACCTAATTTTAATGCACGAATTGCAAGCTGCTCCTGCTTATGAATACTTAGGATAAGAAATATGCCTTTCTTATCCTTGTCTTTAAGTGTTTTGAGGATATCAAGGCCGCTTAAGCCCGGCATTGAAATATCCATGATGACCAAATCGAATTCATTTTTTTCTAATTTTTCAAGAGCTTCGTAACCGTTTACCGCCTCAACAATAAACGGTATAATATCCAATTTTTTTAAAATCATTTTCAGCCCCTCCCTGACAACATAGTGGTCATCTGCAATAAGTACTTTCATTTGAGGACCTATAAATTAATTTGATTAATAAAAAATCTAAATATAAGCAAAAGGCTAATCTCTTAAAAGAATTGCCTTTGATAATTTTTTTACTCAGTTCATTAATTTTTTTAAATTACAGAACTTTCACTCTCTGCTTCTTAGCGTCCCGGTGTAATAAAAAATCCTTCGATAAGCTCAGGGTAACAAGGTTATGAGTATTTAAAAAATTCTCAAAGACACAGGAAATTGTTATTTTTGATTTGTTGTAAGGTTGTCTTGATTTGACTTGATATTTGATGTAAATAAAACAACACCCTGAATCCCCCTTGGATAAGGGGGAACTTTCAAAATGATAATTTTCAAAAATAGGAGATATGATGAAACTTACGGGTGAAGAGAAAGAGATGCTTGGCGGGAAGGAAGGTCCCGTAGTTGCTGAGGCGATTGATTACCTTGTGCAATTCGGAGAGGCATTCGGTGCCGAAAAGCTGATTGATATTGTTTATTGTCACTACCCTGCCGAGATGGGGATTTATGAAGGGATGGTGGAGGAAGCAGTCGGGTATTCAAATACCGGAGTGAGAGTAAAAGTACCTACGACTTCATCTACCTTATGCTCGGATTTGGAAAAACCTGAAATCACAGACATACCAAAACCACTTGCCGAGCTTCAGGCAAAGATAGAGCCTGCACACAGAAGAATGGGCATACTCGAGACATACACATGCACACCGCAGTTACTTGGATTCATACCTCCGTTCGGCTCTTATAATGCATTGGTCGAAAGCAGTGCTATTATATATTATAATTCCGTGCTTGGTGCAAGAACGAACCGTGGTGGCATGTTTACACGCTTTTCGGCAGTAACGGGAAAATATCCTCTGATGGGCTACCTGCTGGATGAAAACAGGAAAGGCACTCATTTGTTCAAAGTGAAACTACCGACTGAAATGCTGGAAAACTATGATGTGTGGTGTGCATTGGGATTTCATATTGGCAACATAGTCGGAAGTGATGTACCGGTGATTGATGTCCCAATTAAACACGTGAAACAGGAGTGGCTTCTAGGGCTTGGAGCCACACTGGCAACAGCAGGCTCTGTAACGCTTTTTCATATACCCGGGGTAACACCAGAAGCAAGAACAATCGAGGAGGCATTTCACGGTGATGTTCCGAAAGATTATTATGAAGTAACAGAAAAAGAAATTAATGTTATTTACAAAAAACTAACAACTATTGAAAACGGGGCAGAAATTGATTTCGTTAATTTAGGATGTCCGCATTATAACCTCGAGCAAATCAGGTATGTGGCTGATAAGTTAGACGGAAAGCGGGTTGCGGATGGTGTACGGTGCTGGATATGTACAAATAGAATGACACGCAAGCAGGCTGAGTATTCGGGTTTTGTCGAAAAAATTGAAAGAGCCGGAGCAAAGGTTATTGCCGATACATGTCCCGTGGAAAGCCATATGAGAATTTCGACCTGCAAGGACTTTGGATTAAAGACACCGAATGTAGATGCCATGGTATGCAATAGTGGAAAAATGTTGAGGTATGTCGGAGATTTGATTGGATGCAAGACTGCATTGACAAACATTGATAAGTGCATTGAGTCGGCAATCACAGGGAGGTTTGAATTATGAAAAATTTTAATGTAAGAAAGATCGTAAGGGGGAATGTTAGCGGAGAGGCTGTGGTACTGCCGGGAAGTTTTTCTTTTCTGGGTGATGTGGATATGAATACATCCGAAATAATTTCAGCAGACAGTCCTGAAAAAGGAAATTTCATAAAAGATAAAATTCTGATTTACAAGGATACGAAAGGTTCATCAGGCGGGATGGTGGTGCTGATGACTATGGCGAAGAAAGGGATTGCACCAAAAGCAATTGCCACAGTCAAGCCTGTGGATTACAATCTCGCAGAGGGAGCCATACTAACCAAAGTGCCATTTGTATGCGAACCTGATGGTGATATTCTGAATGAAATCAAAACGGGTGATTTCGTTTATTTTAATTCTGATGAAGGAATTATAAGTGTTGATTAAAGAAAAATAATTCTGATTGTAAAAAAAAAGGGGAATAAAATTCCCCTAAATTTTATCATATAATTTAATATTGTCAGTTCCAATCAACCATTAAAGAAAATCTCATAGTGTTCGCCAGAGGATGATTTTCTTCGATAGTATTGATAAAGCTGAAATCGAGCCTGAAAATATCGTACCTTACACCTGCACCGAAGTTCCAGAATTGCCTGCCTCCTAATCTCGTAGGCTCGTAAAAATAACCAGCCCTAAGAGCAACAAGTTCTTCATACCAATATTCGGCACCGATAGCAAACTCGACCCCGGGATTTTTCCAGCCGGTTATTAAGGAAGTAGGAATTGGATCGGAGTTAGATACATAACCAGTGGTATCACCTGTGCTGTCAATAATAAAATTAACCTGCCTTCTGACCAACAATTTTGAAACATCAAAAGATAATTTCAAATCATTGAACTCATCTTTTACAATATTGAAAGCGGCACCAAGCCTTAATGATGTCGGCAGAGGATCTGATTCGTTTCTATAAGTAACTTTTGGGCCAACATTCTGTAAATTCATACCCAGGGATAATAAATCCTGAGCTTCCCAGCCGAAAATATCGAGGTTCTGCGGTTTCCACAGCAAACCAAGGTCAAATCCGCCGCTGATTCCTGTACCTGCACCCTGCTGTCCGGGTGAGGCAGGAGCAAGGTTTGACTGGATATATCTTAGCTGGAAACCGAGCGATAAATCGGTTGCAATAATAGTTCCATAGGATAATCCAATGGCAAATTCATTAGAAATAAATTTTCCAAGAACAACACCTGATTCATGCGTTCTTGTGAACTCGCCGAGGTTCATGAAAATAAAATTGAAAGCGACAGTTCCGTCCAAATCTTCAAAGTACTGTCCAATTGTACCATAGCTATAAAACAGGTCAGCATTAAATTGAGGAAGCCATTTTGAAAACGTAAGAGAGACCTGCCTGTAAGGAGTTCTGTCACTTTCGGTTTTATATTCATCTTCGAGGTAGCCGTGGAAGCCTAAGCCTGCAGGATTCCAGAATACGGCATTAATATCGTCTGCTATGGCTGTGCCTACTTCTCCCATACCGCTTCCCCGAGCATCTGGCGATATAAGCAGAAATGGTACGGCGGCTCCACCTGCCTGAGCAAATAGATTGGTTCCGGTAGTAAAGCCCGAAAGAATTAATACGAGCCACAGCATTTTGAATTTTCTTAGATTAATCATTTTGAATCATCCTCCGATTTATAAATTTTTTTTCTTTCATCATCTATAACAATTTTAGTAACGTGTATAATATATAAATAATTTATTAACAATTTAATGTGAAACCGTCAATTTACCTGAAGCATCACCTCTATAGCCCTTGTTAGTCTCAACAAAAATTCTGTAATAATAGATACCAACAGGCAGTACATCACCTGTATTATCCCGGCAATCCCAGTTTAGTTCCGCTGTATGAGCCGTACTAATTTCAGCGGAAATATCAGCAATTTCATTACCAATCACATTATATAATTTTATTTCAGCAAAGAATGGCGGAGTAATATTATGGTTGAAATTGAAAACTGTAATATTATCTGCCGGATTCGGGAAGTTTAATATATTTGATAAAATAATTGAACTATCTTCAGGTATAATCCTGAAATTAGTCTGTGCTATACTGTAATTGTTGAAGACATCCCAAGCCCGGACTTTAACTGTGTGTTCCCCGGAACTGAGATTGAATAAAAATTCTTCTGCAGAACCTGCCCTGAAATCTCCGGGATTCGAAACAAATTTATCAGTCAAATCAACTGCTTTAGGGTTATCATCAATCCATGCTTCAATTCTATGGCCAATGCCCAAGCCTGTTGTATTTATTCCGCTGTTATCGAACAAATCAACAATGAGCAAAGGTATTTTCTGAACAATATCCCCCGGCTTAAATGTACGGGAATCAAGATATAAAGCTATCTGGGGGCCTACTCTGTCATTTGTCTGCGTTGAATCAACACCATTAATAACAAATGACCTTGAAATGCCTTTAGCAAATTCTCCATTAACAGAATTAGCATAAACAAATATTCTTCCATTTTGATTTGAGAAGCTAATATCTTTAGGTATAATACAATTTGCTTCAAACTTACCATATCTGACAATCGCAGAGTTGATGTTAAGAGCGCCGCCCTCTTTTTGTATGTCTGCAAGTGTTCTGTCAATATCGAGAGCCTGAATATAAACATCAGCATCCAAAATGCTAATAATTGCAGTTCCGTCAAAATCAGATGCAATTGTTTGGTCAGCAAGATTTAAAATTGAACAGGACAAATGAACGCTCGAAAGAGCTTTAATTTGTACATTAGTATCATTCTTAGAAACATCTACTTCATTAATTGAATCAATGCTAACAACATAATCGGGTATTAAAAGTTTGATTGTCGGGTCACCGATAAGGAGGAATTTTTCATCATTGTCGGAGTATTTTTCCTGTTTCAGGGCAAACATTACATCTCCCAATCTGTTATAGCGTTCTGTAAGGGGGTTCCTGGTAAATAGTTTTTGATAAAATAAATAGGTAAATGAAGCATTAGCTCCCGAGAGAACAGCCCTTGTAGAAGCAAGAACACCAATTGCACCACCAATTTTACTGTTAACAAGTTCTTCTGCTCCGCTATTAGTTTCAGGTACATCAAAGCGGCCAAAATCACATGTAGCTGCAACAACAAAATTAAGTTTATCAATATTTGTCAATTGAGGAATGGTTAGACTTTTTTCAAAAACTTCTTCGTGAGCCCAAACTCTAGGATTACCATGTCCTATCCAATTAAGCACTAAAGAACCGTTTGTATTGACCCATGAAACCATGTCTTGCATAACTTTAGGTTTTCTTGTGCCGCCGGGGATATTCTCCGGTGGATATTCAACAAGATAAATCTTCTTTTGTCTTATATCATCAGGTATATATGAATTTGATAATTTTTCGGATTGGCCTGAATGAAGTGTTCCATCTGCGCCATCTCCCTGACTATCATCAGCCATAAGGGTAATCCATGTTCTCCATGCGTCTTTTGACGAGCCGGTTTCATATTTTTCAATTTTATTGACTATCCAATCTCCCAACTCATCGGAATCTATTGTAATCCTTCCAATACCAATGTCAACCAGTTTATCATCACCGAAAACCCTGGCAAAATAATCATCGGATGTATAGGATGCGACAGCGTCAAATGAATCAGTATTATCATCACTCTCATAAGGAAGAACATAATTTGTTTTGTTGGAAGATATATTTTTATAATCGAAATGGCCGTCACCCCATAATATCACATAAGATGGTTTTATAGTCCAATATGTAAAAGCGTAAACAATGTAATCTCGTATTGCAGTCGGGTCAGGAATACCACTGCCAAACTCATTATATATATAATCTGTTCTTACAATAAGAACTTTCAATGTGTCATGCGATTCCCTGTAAGCTTTATAATTCAACGCTGAGTTATACAAGCTCGGATGACATATAAGAATGACATCTGCGGATTCTGTGTTTTGCCTGATATTACCAAATTCCGTTAACTCTAATTTCGGGGTTTTAATTACTGATGAGATATAATACCTGTGAGGCTTGTTGGAATCAAGGTTTTCCCTGAATATAAACATTTTTCCTGTCGTAGATTTATTTGACAGAAGTTTTGGTGATTTCAAATCCGTAATATCAAATCCCAATATGTCCGAACCCGAATAACCATTAACTGAAAATTCTGTTAATCCTGATAATACAGGTTCAGTAAAGAAACTGATTTCATTATCAATGGGTACAAAATATCGCGGATAATTGATTTCGTAATAATCAAAAAAGGGCGTTGAATTTGTTCCGCTATGAGGATACACATAAGAAAATTTTAGAGTGCTGTAATCATCAGCAGCAATATCAGAAGCTGGTATTTTAGCTTCCTTAATTGTTCGTGTAGCATCTACATATTTTCCATAATTTGGTATTAAATTAGCTTTTATTATTTCTTTTGAGTTTTCAGTTATAGAAAAATATCCTGATGAATCTGACCTGTGGGCAACAGAGATTCTATACTTTATTTCACCTGTTCTGTCGAGGTTATTAAGCTTTGTTCTGAATGTTCTTGGGAAAAGACTTCCTCCGAACCAGGTTCTGCCAGAACCATTATTACCCTTGAAGGCATTGTATAATTCTTCTTCAAAAAAGATTCGATTAGTATATGTTAAAGGACTATTTTTTACTTCTCCTGATGCTGGTATAATTGCTGTCGCACGTTTTCCGGCTTCACCGCCCCAAGTCATTAAATAATAATTGTTATAACTGTAATGATTGATGTAATGACTGAATTTCGAGGAAAGCGAATCGAATATAAAACCTGATGCAGGACTTCCATAAAACAGGATTTGAGAAAGATTTCCATCATCGTTTGTCTTTACAATAATCTCTTGTTCGTTCAAATTATTTTTTTGTGCATCAGAAACCCTCTCGCTAAGCTCTGCACCGCCATTACCATAAATTTTAATAGTGGGAATTTCTTCTTTTGGTATGCTGATTCCTACCGAAGAAAGCATACCCTGGTCAATTTTGAATATTCCTTCGTTTTCGATAGTGATTTTAATCCATTTGCCTTCTGCCTGGATTTTATCTTTATTGTCTTTTTTATTGTCATATAAATACTGTTTGTCATTCTGAGCCTGTCGAAGAATCTCCGGTTTTATCGTCCAATTATTTCCTGCTTCATAATTGATTGATGACATTGCTGATAATGGGTCGGGAGATTTGCTTGTGATTTGTCCTGATTGAACCGGTTTAAATTTAATTGTTATTGTTATTCGTTCCGGTATTTCAATAACATTTAACTCAGGGTTATATTTTGATGCAATTACGCTCAAGCAGGCTATATGCCTGTCCCTTGCAATTCCTTCGTACTTAATACCAACCCAGTTAGATTTATATGCTTTATAAAATGTATTATTTATATGATAAACAGGAGCTTCTATTTTTGCAATACGGTCAGGTACAGGTGATATAATACCCTTATACTGTCTAATTCCCTCAACTTTTATATCTTCAATTTGATATGTATCAGGGCCAGGTATTGAAATATTTTGTTTAGATATTAATTCAGATTGAATTCCGGGTTGAGTTTGATTCGAAAAAGCACCCTCGATAATGGGCATGAACGTTTGTTTTCCATCTATTGTGTAGATTGTATCAAAACCAAGCAGCTTATGTGTGAAAGATAAAACAAGTTCATCCTGAGTTGATTTAATAACATGCCAGCAGGATTTATCTGTTAAATTATTGCTTTTTGCAAAACCGAAAGATAAGTGCAAGCTTAGTGTGATTAATACTATAAAAATATAGTATGTTAGATTTTTATTTATCAAGAATTGCATACCTTACCTTTCAAATACACAAAATTTATGCATTAAATTTTCTGTTCAAAAAAACCAAATCCAATTTTCTACAGTAGCAATTCTTCGATAAATACCAGTGGTTATTTTATGATAAAATAATTAACAAATTCAATTTAATAAAAAAATATTTCAATTACAAAATCATATTTTATTGTGATAACGTGTTTTATATTACTTTATTTTAAAACAATTTCCCTCAATTAGAAATTTTAATTCAACTTTCATTCGTAATTCGTAATCATGTTACCCTGAGCAAAGTCGAAGGGTCATAATTCGAAATAAAAAAAAATGCCTCGCCATCGGGGGGACTTGACGGCAAGGCATGCAGCATAAAGAGGAAGTGACCCTCCGATAAATCGGGGGATCGAGCGGGAAACGAGACTCGAACTCGCGACCCCAACCTTGGCAAGGTTGTGCTCTACCAACTGAGCTATTCCCGCTTATTTTAAAGAACGTTAACAAATTTAATACCTTTTACAAAAAAAAACAAGTTTTTTCTGTCAAAAGTGTTTTTCAAATATTTCGGCACATTTCAATTTAATTTCGGAAATCTCAATTCTTATGCCAAGTTCCTTTTCCATTGACGTTATATCTTTGTCTTTAATGCCACAGGGAACAATATAGTCAAATTCGCTTAAATTATTTTGAACATTAAGAGCAAAGCCATGTGATGTTACCCAGCGCGAGCAGTGTAATCCCATTGCACAAATTTTTTTTTGCCTGTCAATCCAAACACCTGTTAATCCTTCTACCCTGCCGCTTGATATATTATACACTTCCAACAAATCCATTATACATTGTTCAATTTCACGCAGAAACCAGTGCAAATCCTGCCTAAAATCAGCCAAATTGAAAATTGGATATCCGACAAGTTGCCCGGGATTATGTAGTGTAACATCTCCTCCCCTGTCAATATTGAACACATCAATACCCATTTGTTTAAGAAACTCCGGTTTGGGGATAATATTGCCTTCAGTTCCTGTTTTACCGATTGTGATAACCGAAGGATGTTCACATAGAACAAGTGTACTTTTTCTTGACCCGTTCAAAACCTCATCAGCATAAACCTTTTGCTTATCCCAAGACTCCTTGTATTCAATTAATCCCCAATTTTCAATACTAATCATTATATATAACAATACTTGGTATTAATTTAGTAAGTTATATTAAGAATATATAAAATAGATAAAAGCAAATAGAATATAGAATATTTAAAAGAGTTGTCCTTCAACTTTATATTATACTTGCTAGATACTCAAACATCCGTTCAGATATATTTTCTCTTGAACTTTTATTACTATTTTCTCCATTTGTAATTACTTTAATCTATTTTCTATCATCTATTTTCTTTTTTCTATCTTCTTTAACGACTTTTGCATAACATATGTTAATAAATTTTAATTGTGAATTAAATATTTACCGTTTCTCCGTAAGCCTGAGCGGCAGCTTCCATTATAGCTTCGCTCAGGGTCGGATGTGCGTGTATAGTCTTGAAAATTGATTTCCCCGTTGCTTCCAATGTCTTTGCCACACCAATTTCACCAATCATCTCGGTAACATCAGGACCTATCATGTGGGCGCCCAGAATCTCGCCATATTTAGCATCAAAGACAAGCTTGATAAATCCAACTGCTTCACCAATACCGTTAGCCTTGCCGTTAGCTGTGAATGGAAACTTTCCAATTTTAACTTCATATCCCGCTTCTTTTGCTTTTGCTTCAGTTAATCCAATGCTTGCTACCTGAGGCTGGCAGTATGTGCAACCCGGGATGTTATTATAATCAATACCTTCTTCTGAATGTCCTGTAATATACTCAACGGCAACTAAGCCTTCCGCAGATGCCTTATGAGCCAGCCAGGGCGGACCTGCAACATCTCCGATTGCAAATACTCCATCAACGTTAGTCTTCATAAATTTATCAACTTTAATAAATCCTTTTTCGAGATTTATTCCGAGCCTGTCATCCCACAAATTCTCAATATTCGCCTGAATACCAATTGCATTCAAAGCCAGGTCAGCAGACAATATTTCTTCTTTACCATCCTTTTTTTGAATTTTTACTTCAACTCCATCACCTTTAGCTCTGGCAGACAGAACTTTCGTACTCGTCAGAATGTCAATTTTAGATTTCTTAAAATTTCGCGCAAGTTCATTTGACACATCAACATCTTCAATCGGAAGAATCCTGTCTAACATTTCTACAATTGTAACTTTTGTTCCGAATGCATTATAGAAATAAGCAAATTCCACACCTATAGCACCTGCACCCATAATAATAATTGACGAAGGAATTTCATTGGGAATCATAGCTTCCGTGCTTGTGATAATTTTTTTCAAGTCCACATCTATGCCTTTTAACATTCTGGGCCTAGCACCGGTAGCAATCAGTATGTTCTTACAATTAATACTGTCTGTTACTTTTCCGTCATTATCCTTAACTTCTACAACACCTTTTGATTTAATAAATCCATTACCTTTGACCTGCTGAACTTTATATTTTTTAAATAAGAATCCAACACCATTTGACATTTTATTAGCTACATCCCGGCTTCTCCGAATCACCTTAGTAAAATCAACATTGAAGTCCTTAATTTCAAATCCGAAATCAGATGATTTACTTATAAAATGCCTGTATTCTGCACTTTTCAGTAAAGCTTTTGTAGGGATACATCCCCAGTTCAGGCATACTCCGCCTAAACTGTCTCTTTCGACGCAAATAGTATTCAATCCAAGCTGTGATGCTCTTATTGCCGCTACATATCCTCCCGGACCGGAGCCAATAACCACCAAATCGCAGTTAAATGTATTCATTTATTATTTCCTTCTTTTGTAAAAAATAAATCTTACAAAATTAACTATACTGCCCCTATAAAAAAATAAGGGAGTATCCCAAAAGAATTCCCCCTTAATTTTAAACAATTAATTCAAAATTGAAATTTCACTTCAATATCACAATCTGCTTCGATTGCACAAAGCTTTGTGAACGAAGCACGACAAAATACAAACCACTTGGTAAAGTACTCACATCAAAAGACAATTTCTTTTCTGTTGCTGTATTATTATAAAAATCGCTCTGGCACAATAATGTCTGCCCAAGAGAATTTATAATTTGAATTTGAACCGGCGATCCTTCTTCTAGTTTAAATTTAACTTCAATAGAATTATTTGCGGGATTGGGCACAACTACAAATTTGTAATTTATAAATGATGATTCTATTAATTTTGATGAACCTTTCTTGTCATCTTTAGAAACAATTGCTTGAGTACCACAATCATCAATAAAAACATGAACATTTGAACCAATCTCTGCACGAGTGCCTGGCGATAATATCACTTCATCACCGGCACGTAAAGAAACTTCAGAATTTTCTTCTGCGATAAAATTCCACGTAATCTGTAGTATTGATCTAGCTAAAAAATCCGCAATATTAAATTCAGTGACTATTTCCAAAGGTATTACATTAATTAACGGTGTTAATCTAAATTCCCTAATAGTTTCTTCAGTTTCATTCAATACACGATGATTATTAGCATACCAAACATCACCCATAGGGTCACCCTGAAATTCTATATCAGGATTTGACCAAAATTGTATCCTATTTAAAGCACAATTATTTTGATAAGACATAATAGTTCGCCAATTATCCCCGGCTGAATGACAAAATCCATGACCGTAAGGAAAAGCCGGACCGACTTCATTCGATGGATCATGATCACATCCCATCAAATGTCCTAATTCATGTGCAAATGAGAAATAAGTTGTAAGGCATGTACTACCAGCACTTACAACGCAACGTGCTGTACTTTCATTAGAAAGAATAGATTCAGCCTGACCACAATATGTATCATCATCAATTATTAAAACCATACAATCTGCTGAATATAAATCACGTATATTGTCTAATTCATCCATTATTCCATCATTTGGATTAAAAAACCTACCAACATCTGTGTCCCAATTTCCAGTCTCTGTATAATTAGTTAAAATAGTTCTCGCTAATTCAATTCTTTGATTTACATTGCTCTTATCATAAGATTCAATAGTTAATTGAACCGCCCATTGTATATCGTCATTTATATCTTCTTCTCCTCCTCTTGCATCTCTTGCATTAGGAGTATAAGCAACAAGAATTCTTATATTACACTCATCTGGAATAGTAGATATTGTAGGATTTTTATTCTTTTTTGTTTCTTTCGCCAATGAATCATTATTAAAATTACACAGTTCAGAAGGAATTTTTGTTTCATCAATTAAGATAATTATGTGAACCAAAGAATCAATTGGTATAATTTCAAATTTTTCATTCTTAAATTGGACATAACCTCTTAATTTTTTATTTTTAAATAGGAAAGAACCGAAAATATTTTGGAATTCGGTTTTCATCCTAATACTACCCTGATTTTCATAAAGAACAGCATTAAATTTATTATTATCATCTAAATTAATGATAATAGATTGATTAAAAATTAATCTGTTTAACTTGACTAAACTATATGATTTAGTAATTGGTGAATTTATAATTATATTAAGGTAATCCCTTCTTTCACTTTTTACTTCATTTACTGATACTCTTTTAAACAGAGTGTCATTACTAGCTTTGACAGAGTAATAACTGAGAAATAAATAGATGATGATTATTATATACCTAACCCACAAATATATACTGTATTTTTTCATAATTCCCTCCTAAATTCAATTAACTTTTTATTTAGGGAGTCAAGCGGTTGTAAATATTTTCTATTTACAAATGTTATTTTCTTTTGCTTTCTTGTTGTTATAATTTCAAATGTTATTGTACCTTCAGAAACCCAAGAACCACTATCATCAGTTCTATATAAAGAATCAAGGCTCATAATTTTATCGATATTTATTATTGATATTAAATTATTCCAAAGTGAATCACTTATTTGGAAAGATGTATCAATCTCAGGCAATTGTTTAGAATTTGAATCCCATCCTCTTTTAATATATAATACATTTGTTGTATCAAAAATTAAATCTGTATCGCAATATCCTATGCATTCACCTTTATATTCATTATGCTTTATAGTAAGAATTTTTTCTTCGCTATTTTGTTCTGTTGTCTGCTTTGAATTGCATGATACAAATAAAAATAAAAAGGATGATATAAAGATATATGAGAGTGTTATCTAAAGATAGATAAAAAGATCTCTCTATAATATTCAAAACTATTGTTCTCATTTATATTCCAACATAACCGTAAACTAAGATCTATCATCTCTTCAGATTTTGATACAACTTTTGT